>Ga0265327_10001328_pt1 | contig 32130 bp, 29 predicted proteins | sample 41621metaG_FD_202089 | JGI IMG/M metagenome (GOLD analysis project Ga0265327, IMG submission 202089) | Rhizosphere microbial communities from Carex aquatilis grown in University of Washington, Seatle, WA, United States - 4-16-21 metaG | ecosystem: Host-associated > Plants > Roots > Rhizosphere...
CTTCTCAAGGCTCAAGCAGTTCCGGCGCGTCGCCACCCGCTTCGAGAAGACCGCCAGGAACTATCTCGCCATCGTCACCCTCGCCGCCATCGTCCTATGGCTGCGCTAAATGTCCACAGATCCTAGCGGTCCCTCAGGCTGACCTTGACGGTGGTGGAAAGGCCGGGGCGCAGGCGCGCCAGATCGGGCTGGCCGGGATCGAAGCGGATGCGCACCGGCACGCGCTGGACGATCTTGGTGAAATTGCCCGTCCCCGGTTCAAAGGGCAGCAGGGAGAACTGCGAGCCGGAGCCGGGGGCCAGGCTCTCCACATGTCCCTTGAAGGCGACGCCCGGCAAGGCGTCGACGCTGATGCGCGCCGGCTGGCCGACGGTCATGCGGCCAGTCTGGGTCTCCTTGAAGTTGGCCGTCACATAGACCGCGTTCACCGGCACGATGGTGAGAATGCGGGTGCCGGCCTGGACGTAGTCGCCGGGCTCCACCTGGCGGTCGCCGACCACCCCGTCGATGGGCGCTCGGATCAGGGTGTGGGACTGGTCCTGCAGCGCCAGGTCGAGGGCCGCCTGGGCGCGGGCGACGCCGGCCTGGGCCTGGGCCACGTTGGCGGCCAGGGTGGCGGCCTTGGCGCGGGTGACCTCGGCCTGGTTGCGGCTGACATCGAACTGGGCGCGGCTGCGCTCGGCGTCCGACTGGGCGGTGATGGCGGCGGCGCGATAGGTGTCGGCGTCGCGGCGGGCGACGGCGCCGCTGGCGACCAGGGCGTCATAGCGGGCGCGGTCGGCCTGGGCCCGCTCGCTTTGGGCGTCGGCCGAGCGGATGGTGGTCTGGGCGGCGCGCACGTTGGACGCCGCCAGGCGCTCCTCGGCGGTCAGGGAGACGACGGCGGCGCGCGCGGCGGCGACGGCGGCCTCGGCGTTCAGGAGGTCGGCGCGGGCGGCGGCGACGCGGGCGTCGAACTCCTCGGGGTCGATGCGCACCAGGGGATCGCCCTTGCGGACCGCCTGATTGTGGCGGACCAGAACCTCGGCCACCAGGCCCCGCACCTTGGGCGCGACGACGGAACTGTCGGCCTGGACATAGGCCGCGTCGGTGGCCTCCGAGGCCTTGGGCGAGACGATCCAGGCCGCCCCGCCGACCGCGACCACGACCGCGGCGCCCACCGCGATCAGGGTCCGGCGCGAGAACGGCAGGCGCCGGGCCTTGGCCGTCCCCCCGGCGGCGGGGGGCGCGAGGGGCGGCGCCGGGCGAGGCGGCGCGCTGTCGAGAACGGCATCGGTCATGGCGGTGGCTCTTCGGGGAGGATGGGGAGTTCAGGCGGACGGGACGGGCTCAGGCCGGCGTGTCGAGGCCGGCGCGGCGGCGCACCGAGGCCAGTGACCGCGCCAGGATGACGTCGGATCGGGCCGCATCCGGCTCGGCGCGCGCCAGGGCCAGGGCGCCAACCATCTCGGCCAGGATCGAGCCGGCCACGTCCGTGGCGTTGTCGTGGCCCAGGGCGGCCAGGGGGCCGGCCAGCCGCTCTGTCAGCCCGGCCACCCCGGCGGCGTACTGGGCGCGGAAGGCGTCGTCCATGCGTGGGGCGTCGGCAGCCAGGAACGGCAGCGGGCAGCCCGCCGTGCGCGTGTCGCGGTGGGCCTTGGACAGGTAGAAATCGAGATAGTCGGACAGCGCCTGGCGGGGCGTGTCGGCCTTCAGGGACTGGGCCAGGCGCGCCTGGCCCTCGGCGAACATCTGGCCGACGGCGGCGTTCACGAAATCGTCCTTGGACGCGAAGTGGGCGTAGAACCCGCCGTGCGTCAGCCCGGCCTTGGCCATCACCTCGGCCACCCCGACCTTGTAGGGTCCCTGGGCGCGGATGGCCTTGGCGGCCTCCTTGAGCACCCGTTCCCGGGTCTTCTGCTTGTGTTCTGCGTCGTAGCGCATGGCCTTGCGCCTCCTTTGATATGACACATATAATATGATGACCGCCATTCAATCAAGGGGCCGGGCATTGACCGCTGCGACGATTTCTTCCGGCCCCGCGCCAGCCGCCGCTTCGGCATCGCCGCCGATAGACCCCGGCGCCCTGCCCACGGCCCGCAAGTTCCTGATCTTCGGCATCATGGCCTTCGGCCAGTTCATGGCGCTCATCGACATCCAGATCGTCGCCGCCTCCCTGAACGACGTCCAGGCCGGACTGTCGGCCGGGCCCGACGAGATCAGCTGGGTGCAGACCGGCTACCTGATGGCTGAGCTGGTGATGATCCCCTTCTCGGCCTTCCTGGCCCAGGCCCTGTCGACCCGCTGGCTGTTCGCCCTGTCGGCCGGCCTGTTCACGATCTGCAGCGCCCTGTGCGGCCTGGCCTGGGACATCCAGTCGATGATCCTGTTCCGGGTCCTGCAGGGGTTCGTCGGCGGGGCCATGGTGCCCACCGTCTTCGCCACGGGCTTTGCGATGTTCTCCGGCGCCCAGCGGGCGATGATCCCGGCGATCCTGGGCATGGTCTCGGTGCTGGCGCCGACCCTCGGCCCCACGGTCGGCGGCTGGCTGACCAGCGCCGCGGGCTGGCGGTGGATCTTCTACATCAACATCGCGCCGGGGATCGCCGTGACCCTGCTGTCGCTGGCGCTGATCAAGGTCGACCGGCCCGACCTCTCCATGCTGCGCAAGATCGACTATTCGCACCTGGCGGCGATGGCGGTGTTCCTGGGCGGGCTGGAATATGTGCTCGAGGAGGGGCCGCGCCACGACTGGTTCGGCGACCCGGGCATCTGCGTCGGCGCCTGGCTGTCGGCGGTGGCCTTCGCCCTCTTCCTGGAGCGCTCGTTCCGTTCCGGCGGGCCGATCGTGCGCCTGAGCCCGTTCCGCAAGCCGACCTTCGCCTTCGCCTGTGTGTTCAACCTGGTGATCGGCTTCGGCCTCTATGCGGCGACCTATCTGATCCCGGTCTTCCTGGGCCGGGTGCGCGGCTACGACAGCCTGCAGATCGGCACGACCGTGTTCGTCACCGGCCTCGCCCAGATCCTCAGCACGGTGATCGCCGCTCGCGCCTCCCAAACCGTGGACCAGCGCATCGTCATCACCATCGGCCTGACCCTGTTCGCCGCCAGCCTATGGTGGACCTCGCACCTGACGCCGGAGTGGGGCTTCGCCGCCTTCCTGGGGCCGCAGCTTCTGCGGGGCTTCGCGATCATGCTGTGCATCGTGCCCAGCGTCAGCATGGCGCTGGGCGGCTTCGAGGCGGCCGAGCTGCGCTACGCCTCGGGCCTGTTCAACCTGATGCGCAACCTGGGGGGCGCCGTCGGCATCGCGGTGGTGAACACCTGGCTGCAGGACAACGCCCGCATCGTCGCCGCGCGCATGGGCGAAGGGCTGGGCCAGGCCGGCGGCCGCGCTCCCGACTTCCTCGCGGACCTGGCCCACACCCTGGTCCAGCAGGGCGGCGACAGCGCCCAGGCCCTGCATCTGGCGCAGGGCGAGCTGGCCCGCGTGGTCGGCCGCCTGGCCCTGACCCAGGCCTTCAACGACACCTTCCGGGTGATGAGCTGGATGTTCCTGGCCGCCCTGGTGATGGCGCCCTTCTGCCGGCCGCCGCCCCTCAACGCCGCGCCGCCGCCCGACGCCCACTGACGCCCCGCCCGACACCGCAAGCCGCACAAGAGATCCGCCCATGCGCCGTCCCATCGTCTTCCTCGCCCTGGCCGCAGCGGCCACGGCCGCCGCCCTGCCCGCCCAGGCCGTCGGGCCGAACTACCAGCGCCCCCAGGTCGCCCTCACCCCGGCCTTCCGCAACGCGCCGCCTGCCGGCCAGGGCGCTTCTGTCGTCGGCGCCGCAGGCCTGACCGCCTGGTGGGACAGTTTCGGCGACCCCGGCCTGACCCGGGTGGTGGAGCGGGCGCTGGCCCAGAACCTCGACCTGGCCCAGGCCAGGGCCCGCATCCTGCAGGGCCGCGCGCGGGTGAAGGTGGCGACGGCGCGTCTGCTGCCCTCCGGCCAGACGTCGGCGTCGGTGGGCGAAACCGAGCAGTCCCTGCTCAGCCCCATCGGCGCCATCGGCAGCCACGTGCCGGGGTTCGAGCGCACCTACGACCTCTACGACGTCGGCGTCGCGGCCTCCTGGGAGATCGACCTGTTCGGCGGGCTTCGCCGGAGCCGCGAAGCCGCCCGCGCCGACGCGGCCGCGGCCATCGCCCAGGCCGAGGCGGTCCGCATCAGCGTCGCGGCCGAGGCGGCCGACGCCTATCTGCAGGTCCGCGCCTTCCAGGCCCGGCTCGACGTCGCCCGCCGCCAGGCCCGTACGCAACAGGACCTGGTCGACCTGCTGACCCAGCGCACCCGCCAGGGCGTCGCCGCCGAGCGGGATCTGCACCAGGCCCAGGCGGCGCTGGACGGCGTGCAGGCCACGATCCCGCCCCTGCTGGCCGGCCTGGAGGTCCAGGCCAACCGCCTCGACGTTCTGATGGGCGCGCAGCCGGGAACCTGGCGAGCCGAGCTGGACATGGCCGCCCCGATCCCGGCCGCCCCGTCCCTGAGCGTGGCCGAGGGGCCAGCGGACCTGCTGCGCCGCCGGCCGGACGTGATCGCCGCCGAACAGCGCCTGGTCGCCGCCAACGCCCGCATCGGCGAGGCGGTGGCGGAGTACTATCCCAAGGTCTCCATTTCCGGCCTGCTCGGTTTCGAAAGCCTGGATTCCAGCCGGCTGCTGGCTTCGAACGCCCTGCAGCGCCAGATCGGCGCCGGCCTGCGCTGGCGGCTGTTCGACTTCGGACGGGTGGACGGCGAGGTCGCCGCCGCCCGGGGCGCGGACGCCGAGGCCCTGGCCGCCTATCGCGCCGCCATCCTGCGCGCGGCCGAGGACGTGGAGAACGCCTTCTCCGACCTCGCCCAGCAGGAAGCGCGGGCGGCGGCGCTGGAACGGCAGGTCGGCGAACTCACCGCGGCGCGGCGCCAGGCGGAACTGGCCTACGAAGGCGGCGTCGCCAGCCTGATCGAGGTGCGCGACACCGACCGCGACCTGCTCGCCGCTTCCGACCAGCTCGCTCAGGCCCGGGCCGCCGCGGCGCGGGCGGCGGTGGCCGCCTACCGCGCCCTGGGCGGCGGCTGGCGGCCTGAATCCCTGGCCAAGGTGACACAGCGGTAACTCCTCTTCCCCCGCGAAGTGGGGGAAGAGGTTTGTCCACGAACCCCACGAACAACACGAACGCGTTCGCACCGTCCCCTCTTCCCCCGCGACCATCGGAAGTGGGGGAAGTGTCGCCTAAGCCGAAGGCGGGCGACGATGGGGGTGCGTAACACGGTGCGCCAGCGGCTCCGCAATCGGTCGCCGACCGCTACGCAGCGCTTTGTCCTCTGAAATCAGCGCCGGGCCGCCCGGGCAATCTCTTCCTCGACGTCGCGAAGTTGATCCTTGCCGAAGAACATCTCGGTCCCGACGAAGAAGGTCGGCGAGCCGAACGTCCCGCGGGCCACCGAGGCCTCGGTGTTGGCCAGCAGGCGGGCCTTGGCGTCAGGCTCCTGGGCGCGGGCCAGCAGGCGCTCGCCGTCGAGGCCGGAGCTGTCGAAGGCGGCCTTGGCGATTTCGGGATCATCCATCTTCTTGGGATCCTCCCACATGTGGTGGAAGGCGGCCTCGACGTAGGGGGCCAAGGTCCCGTCGATCTCGCAGCCGGCGGCGATGCGCATCAGCATCAGGGTGTTCACCGGGAAGAACGGATTGAAGCGGTAGCGAGTGATGCCGTGGCGGGCGAGGAAGCGGCGGGTCTCCAGGGCCTGGAACTCCGGCTTGTTCCTGATGCCGGCCAGGCTCTCGCCCGGCGAGCGGTTGCCGGTGGCCTTGAACACCCCGCCCAGCAGCACCGGGACGTAGGTGAACCTGGCTCCCGTGCGCGCCTCGATGGCGGGGATGACCAGGTGGCTGAGGTAGGCGTTGGGGCTGCCGAAATCGAAATGGAATTCCACGGTGGGGACGGTCACCAGCGTTCTCCGTAGGGCCGAAGGTCCAGCTCGAAGGTCCAGCCGTCGCGGTGCTGGCTGTGCAGGGCCCAGTAGGCGTCGGCGATGGAGCTGGGGTTCATCAGTTGATCGGGCTCGGTGATCTCGCCGCCGCCGGCCGCGCGCCGGCGCTCGCGCACCCAGGCGGTGTCGACGCCGGAGTCGATCACCAGGTGGGCGACGTGGATGTTCTTGGGGCCAAGCTCGCGGGCCATGGCCTGGGCCACGGCGCGCAGGCCGAACTTGGCGCTGGCGAAGGCGGCGTAGCCGACCCCGCCGCGCATCGAGGCCGTGGCGCCGGTGAAGAAGATCGAGCCCTTGCCGTGCTCGACCATGTGCCGCGCCGCCTCGCGCCCGGTCAGGAAGCCGCCATAACAGGCCATTTCCCAGACCTTGCGGAACACCCGCTCGGTGGTCTCCAGGATCGGGAAATTGACGTTGGCGCCGACGTTGAAGACGCAGACTTCCAGGGGCGCGATGGCGTTGGCGTCGGCCAGGAAGGCGGCGATGTCCTCCTCCTTGCGCGCGTCCAGGGAGCGGGCGTGGCAGACGCCGCCGGCGGCCTCGATCTCGCCCTTCAGCGTGGCCAGCTGGTCGCCGTTGCGGCGGCCGGCGACCACCTGGTAGCCCTCGGCGGCGAACTTCCGGGCGATGGCCGAGCCGATGTAGTCGCCGGCGCCGACGATGGCGGCCGTGGCGTGTCGCGGTTCCAATGAACGTCTCCTGCCTCTGGGGGCGGCCCTGGCGCGATTAGTCAGTTCTTTTTTGGAACTGTCAATGTTACGTTGGTCTCCATCTCGCGAGGAGGCCGGCCGAATGAAGTGGGACACCCTGGAGGACGAGCCCTGTTCCGTGGCGCGCACGGTGTCGGTGATCGGCGACCGCTGGACCCTGCTGATCCTGCGCGACTGCTTCCTGAAGGTGCGGCGCTTCGAGGCCTTCCAGGCGCGGCTGGGGATCACCCGCCACCTGCTGGCCGCGCGGCTGAAGAAGCTGGTCGAGGCCGGGGTGCTGAAGAAGGTCGCCTATCAGCAGCGGTCGGCGCGGTACGAATATGTGCTCACCGACAAGGGCCTGGACCTGCATCCGGTGATCATGGGGATCGTGCACTGGGGCGACATCCACATGGCGGGCGCGGCGGGCCGGCCCCTGTTGCACCGGCACCGCCTGTGCGGCTGCCAGTTCGATCCGGTGATGGTCTGTTCGGAATGCCGCGAGCCGCTGACGGCCCGTGACGTGATGGTCAGCCCGGGTCCGGGCGCGCCGCCGCCAGGGGAATTGTGACACCGAGGGTGCGAAATCGTCGGGAAACAAGCTTGAGTAGGCTTGACACCGCCTGACAAGCTCGGCGAGCCTCAACTGGCGCTTGCATGCGCCTATGGGGGGTCTTTTCCAATGAAGCTATTGCCGATCCTGGCGCTCGCCGCGCTGGGCGCGAACCTTGCCGCCTGCGCCACGGTTGTCCGGGGCACCACGACGCGCTTTGAAGTCTCGTCCACGCCGCCCGGCGCCGAGGTGAGCGCCAACAATGGCTCGTCGTGCAAGTCGACGCCCTGCACCTTCCGCCTGTCGCGCAAGGACGCCTTCGACGTCACCATCTCCAAGCCCGGCTATGTGACCCAGGTCGTGCACGTGCGGTCCAAGGCGGCCAGCGCCGGGGTCGTGGAGATGACCGCCGGCAACGTGCTGATCGGCGGTCTGATCGGATCGGGCGTCGACGCCATGAGCGGCGCCACGAATGATCTGTCGCCCAACCCGCTGCACGTGGATCTGGTCAAGCAGGCCGAGACGGCCGCCGCCGCCCCGGCTCCGGCTCCCCCGGCTCCGGCTCCCCCGGCTCCGGCTCCCTCGGCGCCGGCCGCCCAGACCGCCGCGGTGGCGGCGCCGGCCGACCCGGCCACCCCCGCCAAGCCCTGATCTTCAGCGCCGGCGAACGCCGGGCGCGCGAACGTCTTCCGGGACGGCTTTCGGCGGCCTAAGCTCCGCCGGAACCGCCAAAGGAGTCCGTATGCGCCGCGCCCTCGCCGCCGCCCTTGTCATCGCCCTCTTCGCGGCCTCCGCGGCCCAGGCCCAGGCGATCTCCACCGCCCAGGCCATCGCCCAGGATCCGCCGGCCGACGCCGCGCACCCCGCGCGCATGGAGGTGATCCATGTGCCCACAGGCGGGGTGAAGGTGAACGGCATCGTCTATGTGGCCGCCGGCGCCGGGCCGCACCCGACCTTCGTCCTGTTCCACGGCCTTCCCGGTAACGAGCGCAACCTGGACCTGGCCCAGGCCGTGCGGCGGGCCGGCTGGAACGTGGTGGCGATCAACTATCGCGGCTCGTGGGGCAGCCCGGGCGCCTTCAGCTTCGCCCAGAACCTCGAGGACGCCCGCGCCGTGCTGGCTTTCGTGCGCGACCCCGCCAACGCCGGGCCGCTGCAGGTCGACTCCAGCCGCATCACCATCGGCGGCCACAGCATGGGCGGCTGGGTGACGGCCGAGACCCTGGCGGCCGAGCCGGGCCTGCTGGGTGGGGTGACCATCTCGGCCGGCGACATGGGCCTGCTGGGTCAGGGCGCCCGCAAGGACCGCGCCTCCATCGTCGCGACCATGGCCGACAACAGGGAGTCCCTGAACGCCACCGCCGAGCAGATGGCGGACGAGGTCGCCGCCCACGCCGACGACTGGACCTTCGCCGCCCTGGCGCCCCGGCTGAAGGACCGCCGCCTGCTGGTGCTCTACAGCGACGACTTCGTGAAGGGCCACTCCGAGGCCCTGGTCGCGGCGATCAAGGCCGCCGGCGGGACCATGGTCGCCACCGGCCACGAGCCCACCGACCACGGCTGGTCCGACCACCGCATCGCCCTGGAGACCCGCGTCATCGACTGGCTGAAGAGCCTGCCAGCAAAATAGGCGCGTGCCGATCTTCCCTCTGTCATCCCGGAATCGGCGCAGCCGATATCCGGGACCGCGGCAGGCGCCGGCGTTCGCCCGGGTTCGATGCGCGCGCACTTCCGGGATGACGGAGCGGAGGGCTAAGTCGCCCGTCGACCGATAGCCGCCAATCCCAGGGCCGCCAGGGTGAACCCCGCCGCCAGGAACATCGTCAGGCCCGACCATGGCGCCGCGCGGCCGGAGGCGATGGACCAGGCGAAGATCTGGGTGAGGACGATCGGGGCGACGATGCTGGTGAGGCTGGCGATGGAGGCGACCGCGCCCTGCAGCCGGCCCTGTTCGTCCTCGCCCACCCGGGCCGACAGCAGCGCCTGTACGGCCGGGCCGGCGACGCCGCCCAGGACGATCGGCAGGTTGGCGGCCCAGAACCAGGGCGTCAGGGTCGCCAGGCCCATGGCCACGAGGCCCATGATCTCCAGCGCCAAGCCGCCCAACGCCGCGCGCCGTTCGCCGAAGCGCCGGGCCGCCCAGCCCGCGCCGACCGCCTGGATGAAGATGCTGGCCGGCCCCAGGACGGCGCAGAACAGGCCAAAATCCAGCGCCGACCAGCCGTAGCGGCGGGCCGTGTAGAGGACCAGCATGTTGTCCTTGGCCTGGAACGCCAGCCAGGTGAAGAACAGGGCCGCGGCCAGGGGCGCGACCCCACGCCGGCCGAGGATGGCAAGGCTGCCAAAGGGGATGAGGCCGCGCCAGTCCGGCGGCGCGCGCCTGTCTCGGGCCAGGGACTCGGGCATGGCCGCAGCTCCCCAGGCGGCGGCCGCGAAGGCCAGGCCCGCCGCCAGCCAGAAGGGCGCACGCAGGCTCAGCGCCGCCATGACCCCGCCCAGCGCGGGCCCCACGGTGACGGCGCTCCAGATCGCCGCGCTGATCCAGCCGAAGCGGCGGGCCCGGTCCCCCGGCTCGGTGACGTCGGCCACGAAGGCCATGGCCGCCGCCTGGCCGCCGCAGGTCAGGCCGCAGAGGATGCGGGCGGCCATCAGCCAGCCGATGTCCGGCGCCAGGGCGCTCATGACCAGCTCGGCGCCGACGCCCAGCACGCTGAGCACGATCACCGGCCGGCGGCCGTAGCGATCCGAGAGCCGGCCCAGCACGCCGGCGGCGATGAGCTGGGGAACCGCCCAGGCCACCTCCAGATAGCCCGTCCACCGGGCCGCCTCGGCCATGTCGCCGCCCAGCAATCGCTGGGCCAGGCGCGGGAGGACGGGAAAGGAGATCGACTGGGCGAGGCTGTCGAGGAAGACGACGACGAGGACGAAGGCGATGGCCGCGGGGCGGCGCGGAGCGGAGAGCGTCATGAGGGACTCGGTGGAACCGCCGGCGAGCCGGCGCGACGACGGGCCCGGCCGCCGCGGAGCGGCCGGCGTGGAGCGGCGCGGCGATCGGGGCGGTCGCCCCGGCGCGCGGGTCCTAGGCCTTCAGTCGTTCGAATATCGCCATGGCGGCGAGACTATAGCGCTGCCGGCGAACGGCAAGGTTCCGGCGGACCTAGAGGTCCACCACCGCGCAGCCCAGTTCGTCGCGGATCAGGTCGGCGACGATGCGCCGGTGACAGCCGGCGGCGTCGGCCTCGTAGCAGAGCAGGGCCGCGGGTTCGTCGCGGGCGATGGCGATGGCCTGGGCCAGTTCCTTCTGGGCGCCCGGCTCGCCCAGGTGGGCGGTGTAGATTTCGGTCATCTCGGCGATGCGGCCGTGACGGGCGGCGTCGCGGCCCGGCTTGGGCGTGCCGAGCTGGCGCAGGTGCACATAGGCGATCCCCTCGGCGTTCAGGGAGTTGGCCAGCACGGTCTTGGAGAAGCCGGCGCGGCGGGAAGCGGCCACCGCCCGCACGTCGATCAGCACCTTCACGCCGGCGGCCTTCAGCTTGCCGATGACCACGTCCTGGGTGGCGGCCTCGTAGCCGATGGTGGCGAGGGAGCGCATGGGCGGCCGTCAGGGGTGTGGCGGCGGCGGGGCGGCGCGCGGCCCGATGGTGGCGATCACGCCCCGGGCGTCATAGGCGGAAGGCCCTTCGGGCTTTGGCCCTTTGCCCATCATGATTTCCGCCGACGCCCGGGTCACGGGGCCGCCGCTGAGGTCGTAGCTGGACCCGACCCCGAAGCCGCCATGCCGGCCGAAGCTGCCCGTGCCGAACGAGACCGTGGCGCCGGAGCGCGGCGGGCGGGCGTCCTCGTAGCGGTCGGTGACCCGGAACCAGTCGTAGCCGTCACGGACGGTGATCTCGGCCGCGCGCAGCAGCACATAGTCCTGCACCTGCTGAGGCGGCCCCTCCCCGCCCTGGAAGGTGACCCGATAGCGGCCGGGCTCGATGCGCTGCTCGGTATAGCCGACGGCGGTGGGCGAGGTGGCTGGCTGGTAGCTGGTGGCCGTCTCGCAGGCCGCCAGAGCCAGGCAACCAAGGGCGACGACCAGGGCGCGTTTCATGAGGGTCTCCTGGACCGATCCGGTCCTTCAATGGTCCGCCCGGCGCGGGGTTCCGGCAAGACCCTCCCGGCGGCCCTGTCCTAGGCCCGCGGATAGAGGATCATCTGGGTGCAGCGGAACACGGCCAGCTTCTTGCCGGTGGCGGCGTTGGTGAGGGTGGCGTCCCAGATCTGAGTGCTGCGCCCGCCATGCAGCAGCTCGGCCACGCACTCGACCTCGCCCTCGAGCAGGGTGCCCATGAAGTTGCACTTCACCTCCACCGTGGTGAAGCCGTTGGAGCCTTCGTTCCACGCCGTCGAGACGCCGTAGGCGCAGAGGATGTCGGCCACCGACAGCAGGCACCCGGCCAGCAGGTAGCCGGTGTGGGCGACTAGGTCCGGCCGCACGGCGAAACGGCCCGCCACGCGGCCCTCGGCGACCTCGGTGACGCGCAGCCCGAGATGGCCCGGAAGCTTGCCCTCGTTGGCGCGGTTGAGGTCCTCGACCGAGGTGCGGTTGGCGGTGGCCGGCATGGTGTCTCCCCTTGTCGGTTCGCCTCTAGCGCGTGGCGGATCGGAAGGCGACGCGAAAGGAGACTTGGACCATCAGGTGATCTATGTTCACCTGCACGTACCGTCTTTTCGGGGGAAATCGGCGAGCATGGCCTTGGAACATTTCGACGTACTGGTGGTGGGCGCGGGCCTGTCGGGCATCGGCGCGGGCTACTACCTCAAGACCCGCTGCCCCAAGAAGTCCTTCGCGGTGTTCGAGGGCCGCTCGGCCATGGGCGGCACCTGGGACCTGTTCCGCTATCCCGGCATCCGCTCGGACAGCGACATGTACACCCTGGGCTACGCCTTCAAGCCGTGGACCGAGGCCAAGGCGATCGCCGACGGGCCCTCGATCCGCAAGTACGTCAACGAGACGGCGGCTGAGTACGGCATCGACAAGCTGATCCGCTACGAACACAAGGTGAAACGGGCCTCCTGGAGCAGCGCCGACGCGCGCTGGACGGTCGACTACGAGGTCGGACCGGAAAAGACGCCCAAGCAGGTCACCTGCAACTTCCTGCACATGTGCACCGGCTACTACAGCTACGCGCGCGGTTATCGCCCCCACTTCGAGGGCGAGGAGGCCTTCAAGGGCCCGATCATCGAGCCGCAGTTCTGGCCCGAGGACCTGGACTACACCGGCAAGCGGGTGGTGGTGATCGGCTCGGGCGCCACGGCCATGACCCTGGTGCCGGCGATGTCGGACAAGGCGGCGCACGTCACCATGCTGCAGCGCTCGCCGACCTATGTGGTCTCGCGCCCGGCCGAGGACGACTTCGCCAACAATCTGCGCAAGCGCCTGCCGGCCCAGCTCGCCTATGACATCGTCCGCTGGCGCAACGTGCTGCTCCAGCTCCTGTTCTTTCGCGTGGCGCGCAAGAACCCGGAGAAGACCAAGCAGGGCATCCTCAAGATGGTGCGCGAGCAGCTCGGCCCCGACTACGACGTCGAGACCCACTTCACGCCGCGCTACAACCCCTGGGACCAGCGGCTGTGCCTGGTGCCCGACGCGGACCTGTTCGAGTCCCTCAAGGCCGGCAAGACCTCGGTGGTCACCGACCACATCGACCACTTCACCGCCGACGGCATCGTGCTGAAGTCCGGCCAGACCCTGCCGGCCGACATCGTGGTCTCGGCCACGGGACTCGACATGCTGCTGCTGAGCGGGCTGGAGGTCAGCGTCGACGGGGCGCCGGTGAACTTCGCCGAAACCTTCTCCTACAAGGGAATGATGTATTCCGGCGTGCCGAACATGAGCTCGACCTTCGGCTACACCAACGCCTCCTGGACTCTGAAGGCGGACCTGACGGCCGAGTACCTGTGCCGGCTGCTGAACCACATGGACCGCCACGGCTACGCCGAGTGCCGGCCGGTGAACGACGACCCGACCCTGAAGGCCCTGCCCTGGCTGGACTTCAGCTCCGGCTATGTTCAGCGCGCCATGCAGCGCTTCCCCAAGCAAGGGGACAAGGCGCCCTGGAAGGTGCACCAGAACTACGCCCTGGACGTGCTGGCCTTCCGCCACGGCCGGCTTGAAGACGGGGTGATGCGGTTCTCCAAGGCGAGCGCCGTCAAGGCCGCCGCGCCGGCGCCCGAGCCTGTGGCGGAGGCCGCTTAGGTCCCCTTCCCTAGATCGCCACTTCCAGCCGCTCCAGGCCGCGGAAGAACGGCAACGTCCGCCACTCGGGCTTCATGTCCGGGTCGGCCAGGCGCAGGTTCGGGAAGCGGTCGAAGAGGCGGCTGAGCGCCACCTGGGCCTCGATGCGGGCCAGGGGGGCGCCGATGCAGATGTGGGCGCCGCCGCCGAAGGCCACGTGGGGGCTCTTCTTGCGGGTGATGTCGAAGCGGTCCGGGTCCTCGAACACCGCCGGGTCGCGATTGGCGCCGCGCAGCGAGACCAGCAGCGACTGGGTGGTGTGGATCGGGCAGCCGCCGATCTCCATCTCCCGCGAGGCGATGCGGCCGGTGATGTCCACCGGCGGCTCGTAGCGCAGAACCTCCTCCACCGCGGCCGCCATCAGCGACGGATCGGCGCGCAGCTTGGCCAGCTCGTCCGGATGGGTCAGGAACAGGCGCACGGCGTTGCCGATCAGATCGGTGGTGGTCAGGTTGCCGGCCACCAGCAGGGCGTTGAGGTTGGTGATCAGGTCGTCGTCGGTGAGCTCGGCCCCCGCGGCCTGGAGCTGCACCATGTCGGTGACGAGGTCGTCTTCGGGCTTGGCGCGGCGGGCGGCCAGCATGCCTTCCATGTGCGCGCGCAGGGCCTCGCCCGCCCGCAGCATGTGCTCGGTCTGCTCGGGGGTGCGCAGGGGATTGAGGCCCTGGATCACTCCTTCCGACCAGTCGCGGAACTCCGGCAGGCGGTCGCGCGAGACGCCCAGGATGGCGGCGATCACGTCGATGGGGATCGGCAGGGCGTATTCGCTCATCAGGTCGAAGCTGGCCTTGCCGGCGACGGCGTCCAGCGCCTCGTCGGCGATGCGCTGAACCTCCGGCTTGATCTTGGCGGCGCGTTTGTAGAGCGCCTGGGCCAGCGGATTGCGGATGCGGGCGTGGTCGGGATCGTCCTGCAGCAGGATCGAGGGATTGCGCGAGCCGCCGGGGCGGGCGCCCTCGGGCTCCTCCAGGATGCGGCGGGTCAGGACGGCGGCTTCCTCGGCGCGGTTGGGATCGCGCCACAGGGTGAGGTCCGTGACGATGGCCCGCACGTCCTCGTGGCGGCTGACGAAGAAGACCCCGGCGCCCTCGTCGCGCATCACCGGGCAGCTTTCGCGCAGGCCGGCCAGCAGGCTGTAGGGGTCCTCGCGGAACTGGGGATTGAGCGGCGTCAGCGCCAGCACCGGGATCGGGGCGGCGGGCGGGGTGCGGGCGTCGTCGGCCATCGGATACTCCTGGCGCGTTAGGCGCCGGAAACTACTCCGTCGGCGGGGCCGGGGGAATTGTGACCTAGGGGAAATTCGAAAGGACGGTATCCGCGCCCGCCGCCCTATTGAGCCTAGCCTTTCACCTCGGTGACGGGGCGGTCGTCGCCGTCGGCGACTTCCTGGTGCCAGCGGCCGTTGGCGTCCTCCCAGGTGATGCCGCGGGTGACGCCCGGGGCGAGCTGCTCGCGGGCGGCGCGGGTGGCGGCGGCCTTGGCGGCGTCGTGGCTGCGGAAGGTTTCCGAATAGACGCCGTCGACCCGGTAGGCCCAGCCGCCGTCGTGCTCGACGATCTCATAGGTGATCTTGGTCATGAACCCTCCGGTTTGACGCCTCATTCAAAGGTGGCGCCTGATCAAGCGATGGCAAGGGGCCCGCAGTTCCCCGCGGACCCCCGCCCTGTCTTGCATCAGGCCGCGTCGACCAGGACGATCTCGGCGTCTTCCAGCGCCTTGATGGTCACCTTTGCCTCGCCGGCGATGGCGGCGCCGTCGCGGGCGTCGATGCGCACGCCGTTGACTTCCACCGCGCCGACGGCGGGCACCAGGTAGCCGTGGCGGACCTCGCCCAGCTCATAGTCGACGCTGTCGCCGGCCTTGAGCGTGGCCCCCAGAACCCGGGCGTCGGTGCGGATCGGCAGGGCGCCGTCGTCGCCGTCAAAGCCGCTGGCCAGGGCCACGAGCTGGCCGGCCCGGTCGCCCTTGGGGAAGGGCTTGGCGCCCCAGGACGGCGCGCCGCCGGTGCGGGACGGCTCGATCCAGATCTGGAAGATGCGCGTGGTCTCGGGCTCCAGATTGTATTCGGCGTGGCGGATGCCCGTGCCGGCGCTCATCACCTGGACGTCGCCCGCCTCGGTGCGGCCCTTGTTGCCCAGGCTGTCCTGGTGGGTGATGGCCCCCTGCCGGACATAGGTGACGATCTCCATGTCGGCGTGCGGATGGGGCGGGAAACCCGAGTTCGGCGCGATCTCGTCGTCGTTCCAGACGCGCAGGGCGCCGTGGTTCATGTTCGACGGGTCGTAGTAGCTGGCGAACGAGAAGTGGTGCTTGGCCTTGAGCCAGCCGTGGTCCGCGCCGCCGAGCTTGGCGAAGGGTTTGCGGGTGATCATCTGAACCTCCTGTCGCGCACGATGGGGCGCGGCTCTGTTGGAGCGATAGATATCGACGCGGCGTCGGATCAGAAATAGAAACGATCGAAACGCATTGTTTCGGGATTTGCGATGTCCGACCTGCCCGACTTCGAAGGCCTGGCGATCTTCGCCAGGGTGGCCGAGGCGCGCTCCTTCGCCGGGGCGGCGCAGGCGCTGAAGCTCTCAAAAGCCACCGTCTCGAAGGCGGTGAGCCGGCTGGAGCAGAGGCTCGGCGCGCGCCTCTTCAATCGCACCTCGCGGCGTCTGGCCCTGACCGACACGGGCGAGAAGCTGGCGGTCCACGCGGCCCGCATCCTGGCGGCGGCGGAGGCGGCCGAGCAGGAAGCGATGGACGAGGCGGCCGCCCCGCGCGGGCTGATCCGCCTGGCCGCGCCGATGTCGTTTGGCCTGACGCGGATCGCGCCGCTGCTGCCGGACTTCCTGGAGGCCCATCCCGAGATTCGCGTCGACCTGCACCTCAGCGACGCCCAGGTCGACCTGATCGGCGAAGGCTTCGACGCGGCGCTGCGCATCGCCCTGATGCCGGATTCATCCCTGGTGGCGCGGCGGCTGTGCGCCGTGCGACGGTTCGTGGTCGGCGCGCCGGCCTATTTCGAGCGGCGGGGACGGCCGACCCATCCGGCCCAGCTCGCCGAGCATGACTGCCTGGGCTACGCCTATCTGCCCACCCCGGACCTCTGGCGGTTTCGCAACGCCGCGGGCGAGGAAGTCTCCGTCCGCCCGGCCGGGCCCCTGAGGGCCAACAACGCCGACGCCCTCATGCCGGCGCTCATCGCCGGGCTTGGGGTGGCGGTGCAGCCCGACTTCATCGTCGCCGGCGCGCTGCAGACGGGTCGGCTGGAGGCGGTGCTGCAGGGCTGGGACTGGCCCCTGGGCGGCCTCCACTTCGTCACCCCGCCCGGCGGCCCGCGGCCGGCGCGCATCACCGCCCTGGCGGACTTCCTGGCCAGGCGCCTGGGAGGGGGATCGGCGTCGGTCGCAACCTAGGCCGCCTCAGCCTTGCCGGCCGCGGCATGCGGCGCCCAGGACGCCCACAGGTGCTGGGCGGCGTAGGCGCGCCAGGGCCGCCAGCGCTCGGCCATGGCCAGCAGCTCGGCGGGACTGGGGCGTCGTCCCGCCTCGTCCTCCAGGGCGCGCATCAGGCCGATGTCGGCGGCGGGGAAGGCGTCCGGCTCGCGCAGGGCGCGCAGGGCGATGTACTGGGCCGTCCACTCGCCGATCCCCGGCAGGGCCTTCAGCCGCGCGACGGCGTCGTCCAGGCCCGTGCGACCGGCCAGGATCGACGGATCGGCGGCCACCGCCGCGCCCATGGCCGAGAGCGCCCGGGCCCGGGCGCCGGGCATGCCGAGGTGGGTCAGGTCGCTGGCCGCCAGGCGCTCGGGCGCGGGGAAGACGTGGGTCAGGCCCGGCCGCGCTGCGGCGCCGCCCAGCGGCTCGCCATGGCCCTCGACCAGCTTGCCGGCCAGGACGATGGCCGCGGTGACCGTCACCTGCTGGCCGAGGATGGCCCGGATGGCGAGCTCGAAGCCGTCCCAGGCGCCGGGCACGCGCAGGCCCGGGCGGGCGGCGATCAGCGGCGCCAGCACCGGATCCTCGGAAAGCTGGGCGCCGATGGCGGCCGGATCGGCGCCCAGGTCGAACACTCGGCGCAGGCGCGCGATGATCGCCGGCAGGGCCGACAGCTTCGGGAAGCGGATGGCGACCTTGAGGGCGTCGGCGCCCGGCGCCGGCTCGACGCGGAGGGTCCCGACAGCCCCCTCGAGGGCGATGGTGCGGCTGTAGGTGTCGCCCTCCACCGTCTCCATCCCGCGGATCGCCCGCAGGCGCAGGAAGGCCAGCATCGCCGGCCAGTCGTAGGGCGGACGGTAGCGCAGCAGCAGGGTGATCTCCCCCGACGGGCCGGCCGAGACGTCCGGCGCGCCGGCGCGCCGCAGGGCGCTGGGCGGACGGCGAAAGAGCTGCTGGAACGTCTCGTTGAAGCGGCGGATCGAACCGAAGCCGGCGGCCAGGGCGATCTCGGCCATGGGCAGGCGGGTCTCGTGGATGAGCTGCTTGGCCAGCAGCACCCGGCGGGTCTGGGCGGCGGCCACCGGCGAGGCGCCGAGGTGGCGGTGGAAAAGGCGGCGCAGCTGCCGCTCGCCGACCCCGACCCGCTCTGCCAGGGTCTCCACGCCCGCCTCGTCGAGGGCGCCCATCTCGATCAGGGCGAGGGCGCGAGACACGGTGTTGGACGTCCCGCGCCAGGCCCCGAGATCGGGGGCCGTCTCGGGCCGGCAGCGAAGGCAGGGGCGAAATCCCGCCTCCTGCGCCGCGGCGGCGGAGGGGAAGAAGAGCACGTTCTCCGACCGCGGCGTTCGGGCCGGGCAGATGGGGCGGCAATAGATGCCCGTGGTCTTGACCCCGGTGAAGATCTGCCCGTCGAAGCGCGGATCCCGGGTCGAGACGGCGCGGTAGCAGGCGTCGTGGTCGAGGCCGAGGTCCGGGTCGATGTCGAAGGCGGCGGTCATGGCGTCATGATCACCCCACGCAACGGCGGAGTCTCGCGGTTTTCGGACATCACCGTCGCCCGGCCATCGACGTCCGGAAACCGCCAGCGCGGGACACGCCGTCGGTCTAGACAGGCGCCATGACCGCCAATCCCCTGAGCCTTCTCGTGGAACATGTCGCCTCGCCGGTGGGCGAGGTGCTGCTGATGACCGACGAGGCCGGCCGCGTCCGGGTGCTGGACTTCGGCGACTATGCCGAGCGGATGGCGCGGCTGCTGCGCCGGCACTACGGCCCCGGTGGCTGGCGTGTGCGCGACGCCGCCGCGCCGACGGCGGCGCGGCGGGCGCTGCAGGGCTATTTCGCCGGCGACCTCAGCGCCATCGACGCGCTGGAGACCGCCACCGGCGGCACGGCCTTCCAGCGTCAGGTGTGGGCGGCGCTGCGCGACATTCCGGCCGGGACCACCACCACCTATGGCGCCCTGGCCGCCCGCATCGGCCGTCCCAAGGCGGTCCGCGCCACCGGCCTGGCCAACGGCGCCAATCCGATCGGGGTGATCGTGCCCTGCCACCGGGTGGTCGGCGCCGACGGTTCCCTGACCGGCTATGGCGGCGGACTGGAGCGCAAGGCCTGGTTGCTGCGCCACGAGGGCGCCCGGGCGGGCTGACCCGGCGCGGTCTTGCGCGAAACCCGGCCGGGCGGCCGAGAATCGACCCCCAAGCGTCACATTTCCTTACAAATCGCGCCTGCGACGCGTTGACGGAACAACGTTATTGCTTTCAACCTCCGCCATTCGGCGCGAGGTGGGCTATGGCGGTGAAGATTTCCAACAATCAACGGATGGCGGCGGCCGCGGCCATGCTGGTCCTGGTGGCGGGCGGCGCCTACTATGTCGGCCGCATCTATCCGCCCAGGGCCGGCGACGCCCAGGGCACCATCGCCCCTGCGGACCGCTATCATTCCAGCCAGGTGCAGACGGCGGACGTGGGGCTGGGCGACACCTCGGTCGCGTCCCTGATGCAGACCGACGCCTTCGAGGTGATGGTCAAGAACCCGTCGTTCCGGGTGCTGGCCACCGATCCGGGCTTCATGGCCCTGGCCCAGCAGAACCCGCAGGCGCTGTCGGCCATGGCGGCCAACCCGCAGGCCTTCGCGGCCTTGGCCCAGAACCCCAAGGCGTTCGCCTCGATGGCGGCGCAGGCGGCTTCGAGCCAGGCGGCTTCGTCACAGGCCTTCGCGGCCATGGCGACCAACGCCCAGGGCTTCTCCGCCCTGGTCGGCCACGCCCAGGCCTTCGCGGCCATGGCGGGCCACGCCCAGGCGTTCGGCGCCTTCGCGGCCCACCCGCAGGCCTTCGCGGCGATGGCGTCCAATCCCCAGGCCTTCGGCGCCTATGGGGCCAACGCCAAGGCGTTCGCGGCGGACGCGGCCCACCCGGCGGCGATCGCCGCCATGTCATCCAACGCCCAGGCCTTCCAGGCCCTGGCCGCCGACGCCAAGGCCATGGCCGCGATCAGCGCCGACAGCCAGGCCTTTTCGGCCCTGGCCAGCAACGCCCAGGCCTTCCGGCAATTCGCGGCCGACGCCAAGGCCTTCAACAGCGCCGCCACGGCCAGCGCCCTGTCGGCCATGGCGACCAGCGCCGAAGCCTTCAAGATCATGGCGAGCCAGCCCCAGGCGCTGAGCGCGGCGGCCACGGCCGCCTCCCAGTTCGCCGCCGCGGGGGTCAACGCCCAGGGCCTTAACGCCGCCGCCGGCGCCAGCGCCTTCCGCATCATGGCCAGCAATCCGCAGGCGTTCGCGGCCATGAACGGCCACGCCCAGGCGTTCGGGGCCTTCGCGGCTCACCCGCAAGCCTTCGCGGCCATGGCCGCCAATCCCCAGGCCTTCGGGGCCTACGCCGGCAAGGCGCAGGCCTTCGCGGCGGACGCGGCCCATCCGGCCGCGGTCGCCGCCATGGCCTCCAACGCCCAGGCCTTCCAGGCCCTCGCCGCCGACGCCAAGGCCATGTCCGCCCTGAGGGCCGACGGCCAGGCCTTCGCCGCCCTCGCCGCCAACGCCCAGGCGTTCCAGGCCCTGGCGTCGAACGCCCAGGCCGTCTCGGCCCTGGCGGCCAATTCCCAGGCCCTGGCCTCGATGGCGGCCAGCGCCGCCGCCTTCCGGTCGGCGGCCAGCTCGGCCAGCCTGGCGGCCTCGGGCATGTCGGCGGCGGGGATGAACGCCCAGGCCTTCTCGGCCATGGCGGCCAACGCCCAGGCCTTCCAGGCCCTGGCGGCCAACGCCAAGGCGATGTCGGCCCTGGCCAGCAACGCCCAGGCCTTCCAGGCGGCGGCCAGCCAGCCGGCCTTCTCGGCCCTGGCGGCGAACCCCGCCTTCGGGGCGATGCTGTCGAGCCAGGCCTTCGCCCAGGCGATGCGCAACTAGCCAGGGGTCCAGTCCGGGGGGACACGCGTGCGGGGCGTAGGGGGGCTGATCGGCCTGGCGGCGGCGTTCGCCCTCGCCGGCGCCGCGATGGCGCAGACCGCGCCGGACGCCGCGGCCCAGGCCGTTCAGGCGCCGCCCGGGGCCGCGCCCTCGCCGGACCCGGCCGCGCCAGCGCCGCCGGTCGCCGCCCACCAGGCCCAGGGCGCGCATGAGGAAATCGATCTCTCGCGTCTCGAGACCAAAGACCTGCGGCTGCTCTACTTCGACCCGGCCGAGACCTACCTGACGCCCTACATCGCCCGCAGCTTCCTGAATTCCCTGGCCTTCCAGCGCAAGACCTTCGGCTGGACGCCGTGGGACAAGACGACGGTGCTGCTCAAGGACTTCGGCGACTACGGCAACGCCGCCGCGCGGGCCTCGCCCAACAACGCCATCCTGGTGGACATCGCCCCCCTCAGCCAGACCTTCGAGACCTTCAGCGCCGGCGAGCGCTTCTTCACCCTGATGAACCACGAGCCGGTGCACGTGGCGACCATGGACGTGTGGAACGCCGAGGACGCGCGATGGCGGCGGCTCTTCCACGGCAAGCCCATGCCGCTGCAGGACCACCCGGAATCGATCCTCTACAACTACCTGGCCACGCCGCGGGTGAACGTGCCGCGCTGGTACCTGGAAGGCAGCGCCGTGTTCATGGAGACCTGGATGGCCGGCGGCTTTGGCCGCGCCCAGGGCGGCTATGACGAGATGGTCTTCCGGGCCATGGTCCGCGACGACGCCCGCTTCTTCTCGCCGCTCGGCCTGGAGTCGGAGGGCACGGCCATCGACTTCCAGGTGGGGGTCAACGACTACCTCTATGGCACGCGGTTCTTCAGCTACCTGGCCCTGACCCGCTCGCCGGAGAAGGTCATCGACTGGCTGCGCCGCGACGAGGGCAGCGCCCCCTACTATTCGGTCCAGTTCAAGCGCGTGTTCGGCGAACCCCTGGACCAGGCCTGGGGCGAATGGGTCCAGTGGGAGCACGGCTTCCAGCGCCAGAACCTGGCCCAGGTCGGCCAGTTTCCCCTGACGCCCCTGTCCCGCCTGTCGCCCCGGGCCCTCGGCTCGGTGTCGCGATCGTTCATCGATCCGGCCACGGGCAAGATGATCGGCGCCTTCCGCTATCCGGGCGTGATCGGCCACGTCGGCGTGCTCGACCTGGGCAGCGGCGACATCCGCAAGCTGGTCGAGATCAAGGGCCAGATGCTCTACCGGGTCACGTCCCTGGCCTACGACCCCGACGCCCAGACGGCCTTCTTCACCGCCGACAACTACGCCTATCGCGACCTGATGGCGGTGGACGTCAAGAGCGGCAAGACGCGGATGCTGATCCGCGACGGCCGCATCGGCGACATCGTGGTCAACCCCAAGGACAAGGCCATCTGGGGCCTGCGCCACCTCAACGGCTACGTCACCCTGGTGAAGATCGCGCCGCCCTATTCGGGCTGGACCCAGGTCCACACCTTCCCCTACGGGCGCATCCCCTTCGACCTGGACATTTCGCCGGACGGGACCCTGCTTTCGGCCTCGGTGGGCGAGGTCAACGGCGATCAGACCGTGCAGGTGTTCCGTATCGCCGACCTGGGCCCCGATGAGCCGACCCCGATCGCGACCCTGAAACAGCCCGGCGCGACGCCCGAGGGCTTCGTCTTCTCGCCGGACGGGCGCTACCTCTATGGGACCAGCTACTATACCGGCGTCTCGAACATCTACCGCTTCGAGGTCGCCACCCAGCAGACCGAGGCGGTGAGCAATGCGGCCACCGGCCTCTTCCGGCCGATCCCGCAGAAGGACGGTTCGCTGATCGCCTTCGAGTATACCGGCCAGGGCCTGACCCCGGTGCGGCTGGACCCCAGGCCGCTGCAGGACCTGGGGGCGATCAAGTTCCTGGGCGCGGAGGTGGCCGCCCAGCATCCGGCGGTGAAGACCTGGGCGGTCGGCTCCCCAGCCAGCGTGCCGCTGGAGCAGATGATCACCAGCCAGGGCAAGTACTCGCCGCGGGGCGAGATGAGGCTGGCCGACATCTATCCGGTGGTTGAGGGCTACAAGGGCCGCGTGGCCGGCGGCCTGCACGTGATCTTCGAGGATCCGATGCAGTTCGACCAGCTCGCCGCGACGCTCAGCTATTCGCCGGCGCCGGGCCTGCCGGCCGGGGAACGGATCCACGCCGACCTGCAGTTCCACACCATCGCCTGGCGCTTCGAGTACTGGCACAACCAGGCCGGCTTCTACGACCTGTTCGGCCCCACCGAGCGGGCGCGCAAGGGCGACGCCTTCATCGTCGGCTACAAGAAGGCCTTCATCTACGACCCGCCGCGACAGCTCGACTTCACGGCCGAGGCCGGCGCCTACCTGGGGCTCGACACCCTGCCCGGCGCCCAGAACGTCGCCACGGGGGCGGACGGGAACATCGGCGTCGTCAAGCTGGGGCTGAAATACGAGGACACCGCCAAGTCCCTCGGCGCCGTCGATCACGAGCGCGGCCTGACCTGGGACATCGGCTTCGAGAACGACGTCTCCGACGGCGGCGCCTACCCTTCCGTCCACGGCGGCGTGGGCTTCGGCGCGCCGATCGGCTGGAACCATTCGTCGGTGTGGCTCTACAGCGCCGCGGGCGTGGCCGGGGGCGAGCGGACCAATCCCTTGGGCGCCTTCTACATGGGCGCGTTCGGCAACAACTACGTCGATGACGGCGAGGTGAAGCGCTATCGCGACTTCGACAGCTTCCCGGGCTTCGCCATCGACGCGATCGCCGCGCGGCGCTTCGTGCGCAGCCTGGCCGAGTGGAACCTGCCCCCGGTGCGCTTCGCCGAGGTGGGACGGCCGAGCTTCTACCTGTCCTCGGCCAGGACGGCCGTGTTCGCCGGGGTCATGGCGGTGCAGCCGCCCAGCGGCCCCAACCGCACCCTGGAAACCGTCGGCGGCCAGGTGGACCTGAACTTCACCGTCGCCCTGCGCCTGCCGATGACCTTCTCGGTGGGCGTCGCCCATGGCATGGAAGGCGGCCGGCCCGGGCGCAACGAAGTCATGATTTCCCTGAAGATCCTGTAGAGCGCATGGACCCCCTGATCCTGAAAGGGCTGATCGCCTGCGTACCGGTGACGGTCTGTCTCGTCGCCTTCGTGGTGATGGACGTCTTCAAGCTGATGAAGCCGTATGAGGTGCTGGAGCTGATGGCCGCCGGCGCCCTGGCCGCGGCGGCGGCCTACGTCGCCAACGGCGGGGTGCTGGACGCCTTCCCGTTCAAGATCAGCGACTATTCGCAAGGCGCCGCGCCCGTGGTCGAGGAGACCCTGAAGGGCCTGGTGGTGGTCGCCTTCTTCGCCGCCAACCGCATGGGATACATCGTCGACGCGGCCATCTCGGGCTTCGCCATCGGGGCCGGGTTTTCGCTGGTGGAGAACCTATTCTACCTGCGGGTCTTCTCCGACGCGGGCATCGGGCTGTGGCTGGTGCGGGGCCTGGGCACGGCGATCATGCACGGCGGCGCAACGGCGATCCTGGCGGCCCTGTCCATCCTGCTGTTCACGCCCCGGCTGAAGCGGCGCGCCGACCAGTTCCGGCTCAATCCGTTGCTGTTCCTGCCCGGCCTGGCGGCGGCCATCGCCCTGCACGCGGCCTTCAACCATTTCCCCCAGGCGCCGCTGATCGACATGGTGGTGGTGGCGGTGGCCGTGCCGGCCCTGCTGCTGATCATCTTCGCCGTCGGCGACCAGGTGGCCCACCGCTGGCTGGCCGCGGACGAGAGCGCGCACCTGAAACTGCTGGAGGCGATGGACGCCGGCGCCTTCGCCGACACCGCCCAGGGGCGCGACATCGCCGCCCTGGCCGGCCGGCTGGGGGAGCGGTCCAAGGACCTGAACGAATACGTCCGCATCCACGTCGAGCTGGTGGCGAGGGCCGAGGCGACGCTGCTGGCCCTGCAGGCCCAGGAGGCCACCGACCTCGGCGCCCAGGTCCGCGCCCGCTTCGACCGGCTGCACGCGCTGGAGCAGTCCCTCGGCCGCCCGGTGGTGATGGCCGCGCGCCAGCACCTGCGCTTTTCCCGCAACGACCTGTGGGAGATGCACGAGCTGGAAGAGGACGTGGTCCGCTAGAGGACTGACAACGGCCGGCGCCGGCCGCCGTGCGCCCCCTCCGTCTCGACGCCGATGGCGCCGATCCACCTCCCCCGCTCGCTGGCGGGGGAGGAGAGGATCGCATGAACTCCCTCCTCCCATGCGAGCCGTAGGCGAAGCGGGGGAGGTGGCAGGCCGCTTGGCGGCCTGACGGAGGGGGCGCAAGGCGGCGGCCACAACCGCTGGCCCCCATCCCCCGCTGGACTCTGCCCGCAATCGTGTTAATGACCGACGGGTCAATTATTGCTGCAGGCCCGGCGTGAACACCGATCCGAAATGGCGCAGGCGCAAGACGGCGCGCCCCGGCGAGATCGAGGCGGCGGCGCTGGAGGTGTTCGCCGAGCGGGGCTTCGCGGCCGCCAAGCTCGAGGACATCGCCGAGCGGGCCGGGCTCTCCAAGGCGGCGATCTATGTCTACTACCCCAACAAGACCGAGCTCTTCCGGGCTGTGGTCGGGGCGCGGGCGGCGCCGGACATCGAGACCATCGCCGCCATCCTGGAAAGCGCCGACCTGCCGTTCGCCGACCTGGCGCGAGCAATGCTGGCGCGGATGGCCGAGGCGATGAGCCGCCCGGGCCTGCGCAGCCTGGCGCGCATGGTCATCGCCGAGGGCCGCAACTTCCCCGAGATCGCCCAGCTCTGGCACGACGGCGTGGTGGCCAGGGCGCTGGCCGCCATGGCCGCCGCCATCGGGCGGGCCCAGGCCCGGGGCGAGGTGAGGGCCGGCAATCCCAAGCTGATGGCCCTGTCTCTGATCGGGCCGATGATGCTCGGCGCCCTGTGGATCGAGGTCATGGTCCCCGCCGGCGGCGAGCCGATCGACCTGACCGCCCTGGCCGCCGAGCACTTCGCCACCGTGGCGGACGGACTGTTGATCAAGGACGAGGCGCGCGCGGCATGAAGCGGATCCCCATCATCCTGGCCGTCATCGCCGCCCTGTCGGTGCTGGGCGTGCTCGGCTGGAAGGCCCTGGCGCCCCGGGCCACGGACGCCGACGTCCTCTCCGGCTACCTGGAGGGCGAGGCCATGTACCTGGCCAGCCCCTCGCCCGGCTCGGTGACGTCGCTCGGCGTCGTGCGGGGACAACGGGTGGACGCCGGGGCGCCCCTGTTCAGCGTCGACGCCCGCAGCCAGGAGGCGCAGAGGTCGGCCGCCCAGGCCGAGCTGTCCCAGGCCCGCCGCGAGGGCGAGGCGGCCAGCGCCACCGTCGCCCAGCAGGCGGCGCGGCTGAAGTCCGCCGAAGCCCAGGCCGCCAACGCCGAACGTGACGCGGCCCGCTACGCCTCCCTCCTGAAGAGCGGCAGCGGCGCGGTCTCCGTGCAGGAGGCCGACCGCGCGCGCACCGCCGCCGCCGACGCCGACGCCCAGCGGAACGGCGCCCTGGCGGCGCTGAAGACGGCCCAGGCCCAGGCCGACGCCGCCCGCGCGGGCGCCGAGCGCGCCGCCGCCCAGGTGGCCGACACCGAGGCGCGCCTGGCCCAGTTCTCGGCCCGCGCGCCGGCGCCCGGCCGCATCGAGGAGACCTTCTTCCAGGCCGGCGAGTGGGCGGGCGCCAACCAGCCGATCGTCAGCCTGATCCCCGACGGCAAGGTCAAGCTGCGCTTCTATGTGCCCGAGCGGGACCTGTCCCTCTATCGCCTGGGCCGGACGATCCGCTTCACCTGCGACGGCTGCAGGACGGCGCGGCAGGCGGTGATCGCCTATGTCAGCCCCCGGCCCGAATACACCCCGCCGGTGATCTACAGCCGCAAGTCCCGCGACCGGATGGTGTTCCTCATCGAGGCGCGGCCCACCGACGCCGCCGACCTGTCGCCGGGCCAGCCGGCCGACGTCGACCCCCTGAAGGCCGGGTCATGACCGCGCCGGCGTCCCCCCCGGATGGTGCGCCCGGCCGTGATGCCGATTGGGCCATCGACGTGCACGGCCTCAACAAGAGCTTCGGCGGCCGCCACGTCGTCCAGGACGTCTCGCTGAGCGTGGCGGCCGGGCGCATCTGCGGGTTCCTGGGCCCCAACGGCTCGGGCAAGACCACCACCCTGCGGATGATCTGCGGCCTCTTGAGCGCCGACAGCGGCCAGGGCGCCGTGCTCGGCCTCGACTTCCGCACCCAGAGCGAGGCGGTCAAGCGCCAGACCGGCTACATGACCCAGAAGTTCTCGCTCTACGAGGACCTGTCCATCGAGGAGAACCTCAAGTTCGTGGCCCGGGTCTACGGCCTGGACCGCCGCCGCGAGCGGGTGCGCGAGAGCCTGGAACGCCTGGGCCTGACCAACCGCCGCGCCCAGCTCGCCGGGTCCCTCTCGGGCGGCTGGAAGCAGCGCCTGGCCCTGGCCGCCGCCACCCTGCACGAGCCGCGCCTGCTGCTGCTCGACGAGCCCACCGCCGGGGTCGATCCCAAGGCGCGGCGCGACTTCTGGGACGAGATCCACGCCCTGGCGGCCCAGGGCCTGACCGTCCTGGTCTCCACCCACTACATGGACGAGGCCGAGCGCTGTCACGAGATCGCCTACATCGTCTACGGCCGCCTGATCGCCCGCGGCACGGCCGAGGAGGTGATCGCCGGATCGCACCTGGTCACGTTCCTGGCCGAGGGGCCGCAGGCCGACCGCCTGGGCCATGAGCTGGCCGGCAAGCCCGGTGTCCTGGACGTGGCGCCCTTCGGCCAGAGCCTGCACGTCAGCGGCGTCGACCGGGGCGCCCTGGAAGCCGCCATCGCCCCCTTCCGCCGTGAGCCCTACCACTGGCGGGAGGTCGCCCCCAGCCTGGAGGACGTGTTCATCCGGCTGATGGACCAGGCGCCGGACAACTTCGCATGAACGGCTTCCTGCTGCGCACCTTCGCGGTCCTGGCCAAGGAGTTCACCCAGCTCACCCGCGACCGGCTGACCTACGCCATGATCCTGGTGCTGCCGATCGTGCAGCTGCTGCTGTTCGGCTACGCCATCAACAACGACCCCAAGCACCTGCCCACCGCCGTGCTGGTGCAGGACCAGGGCCGGTTCTCCCGCTCGATCCTGTCGGCCCTGAAGCAGACCGACTACTTCGACTTCCGCCAGGCCGTGCGCAGCCCGGCGGAGCTGGACCGGCTGATCGAGAACGGCCAGGCCCAGTTCGCCCTGACCATCCCGGCCGACTTTTCCCGCCGCCTGGTGCGCCACGACCGGGCCCAGATCCTGGTCGAGGCCGACGCCACCGACCCGGCCGCCACCGGCAACGCCCTGGCCGCCCTTTCGACCCTGCCGACCCAGGCCCTGTCGCACGACCTGACCGGCGCCCTCGCCCCGCCGCCAGGCGCCGCCGCCCCGTTCGAGGTGGTCGTCCACCGTCGCTACAATCCCGAGAACATCACCGCCGTGAACATCGTGCCCGGCCTGCTGGGCGTGATCCTGTCCATGACCCTGGTGATGATGACCTCGCTGGCCGTCACCCGCGAGCGCGAGCGCGGCACCATGGAAAGCCTGCTGGCGACGCCCGTGCGGCCGGTCGAGGTGATGGTGGGCAAGCTGGCGCCCTACGTCATCGTCGGGCTGGTGCAGGCGGGGATCATCCTGCTGCTGGCCCGGGCCCTGTTCGACGTGCCCATGGTGGGCGGCTGGACGGCCTTAGTCCTCGGCCTCTTCCTGTTCATCGTCGGCAGCCTGGCCCTGGGCTTCCTGATCTCCACCGTGGCCAAGACCCAGCTTCAGGCGATGCAGATGTCGTTCTTCTACATCATGCCCTCGATCCTCCTGTCGGGGTTCATGTTCCCCTTCGCCGGCATGCCGAAGTGGGCCCAGGCGATCGGCTCGGCGATCCCGGTGACCCACTTCCTGCGCATCGTGCGCGGCTCTCTGCTGAAGGGCGAGGGCCTGGACGGCAGCCTCCCCAGCCTGATGAGCCTGACCCTGTTCGTGACCATCGCCACGGCCCTGGCCCTGGCGCGGTACAACACGCGCCTGGACTGACGCCCCCTATTGGCGCGGCGCGTGCTCGAAGTTGGGCTTGGCCGTTGTGGTCGGACCCGCCCTCGCTTAAGCCGCTCTGAAGCGACGGCCATCCGGGCCGCGACAGGGAGGTGACCCATGGACGGTCCCAAGGACGCCACCGCCGCCACGCGCGCGGCCAACGCCGCTCTGGCCCGGACCCTGCCGGCCGACTGGGACAGCGACTTCGCCGACGCCCGCAAGGGCTTCATCGACACCATCCCGGACGCCAAGGCCTTCAACGCCGCCGGCCGCGCCGTGTGGGACCTGTCGCCCTTCGCCTTCGAGGCCGATCCCCAAAGCCCCGATACGGTGAACCCCAGCCTGTGGCGCCAGGCCCGGCTGAACCTGATCCACGGCCTCTTCGAGGTGACCCCCGGCATCTACCAGGTGCGCGGCTTCGACATCTCCAACATCACCTTCATCGAGGGCGAAAAGGGCTTCGTGGTCATCGACCCCCTGGTCTCGGCCGAACCGGCCGCGGCGGCTCTGGCCCTGATGCGCAGGCGCCGCGGCGACAAGCCGGTCAGCGCGGTGATCTACACCCACAGCCACGTCGACCACTACGGCGGGATCAGGGGCGTGCTCTCCCAGGCCGACATCGACGCGGGGGCCCAGATCATCGCCCCGGAAGGCTTCCTGGAGGCGGCGGTGGCTGAGAACGTCATGGCCGGCAACGCCATGAACCGGCGCGCCACCTACATGTACGGCGCCTTCCTGCCCCGCGGGCCCAAGGGGCATGTGGACGCCGGCCTCGGCAAGGCGACTTCGCTGGGCCAGGTCGACCTGGTGGCGCCCAACCGCGCCATCGGCCGCACCGGCGAGCAGATGGTGGTGGACGGGGTCGAGATCGTCTTCCAGGTGACGCCCGACACCGAGGCGCCGGCCGAGATGAACTTCATGTTCCCGCGCCACAAGGCCCTGTGCATGGCCGAGAACTGCACCTGCCACCTGCACAACCTCTACACCCCGCGCGGCGCCCAGGTGCGCGACGCCAGCGCCTGGAGCCGCTACATCGAAGAGGCGATCGGGATGTTCGGCGGCCAGACCGACGTGCTGTTCGCCAGTCACCACTGGCCCAAGTGGGGCCAGGGCCGGTCGGTGGCGTTCCTTCGCCAGCAGCGCGACCTCTACAAGTACATCCACGACCAGACCCTGCGCATGGCCAACCACGGCATGACGCCGCTGGAGATCGCCGAGGTCCTGGCCCTGCCGCCGAGCCTGGCGGCGGAGTGGCATACGCGCGGCTACTACGGGACGCTCAATCACAACGCCAAGGCGGTCTATCAGCGCTACCTCGGCTGGTTCGACGGCAACCCGGCCAACCTGCACAAGCATCCGCCCGTGGAGGCCGGCAAGCGCTACGTCGACCTGGCGGGCGGGGCCGAGCCCCTGCTGGCCAAGGCGCGGGCGGCCTTCGAGGCCGGCGACTACCGCTGGACGGCCGAGCTGGTGAACCACCTGGTGTTCGCCGATCCGGGCAACGCCGAGGCCCGCCACCTGCAGGCCGACGCCCTGGAGCAGATGGGCTACCAGGCCGAGTCCGGCCCCTGGCGCGCCTTCTACCTGACCGGGGCCCAGGAACTGCGCAACCCGATCGCCCCCTCGCCCACCCCCCGCCAGGGCCAGCTCGGCCAGATGCGCAGCCTGCCCGGCGACAAGCTGCTGGAGAGCCTGTCGGTGCGCCTCAACGGCGAGGCGGCCGGCCACGTGGCGGACGTCGAGTTCACCCTGGCCCTGGCCGACACCGGCGAGACCTTCCGCGTCTGGGTCGAGAACGCCGTGCTGCACCACGCCCCGGCGATCGCCCCGCCCGGCGTCACCCTGACCCGCGGGACCCTTGTCGACCTGGTGATCGGCGAGGCGACGCTGGACGCCGCCCTGGCCGACGGCCGCGTGACCGATGCGGGCGGAGCCGCCGGCCTGGCCGATCTGCTGGCCCTGCTGGACCGCTTCGACTTCTTCTTCGCGATCGTGACTCCGTAGCCCCCTGGACGCACCCGACGTCACCGGCGCTGAGGTCTCCGGCAAAACCGGAGGACCCCATGGCTGACGAACCGATCCTGCTCATCGACGATCCCGCGCCGCACGTCCGGCGCATCACCCTGAACCGGCCCGCCAAGCGCAACGCCCTCTCCAACGCCCTGCGCGGCGAGCTGTTCGCGGCGCTGGAAGCCGGCGACCGGGACCCGGCGGTGCGGGTGATGATCCTGCGCGGGGCCGGGACCTGCTTCTCGTCGGGCTATGACCTGTCGAGCCTGGGCGAACTGCCGTTCTACACCGCCGGCGGCCAGGGCCAGTGGGCGCGCCATGTGGTCGAGGGCTGCTTTCGCATGTGGGACCTGGCCAAGCCGGTGATCGCCCAGGTGCACGGCTGGTGCCTGGCCGGCGGCTCGGAGCTCGCGGTGGCCTGCGACCTGGTCTACGTCGCCGAGGACGCCCAGATCGGCTACCCGGCCGTGCGCACCATGTCGCCGCCCGACAACCAGTACCACGCCTGGATCGTCGGCATGCGGGCGGCCATGGAGCTGATGCTGACCGGGGATTCCATCTCGGGCCTGGAGGCCGTGCGCCTGGGCTTCGCCAACCGCGCCCACAAGGCCGAGGACCTGGAGGCCGAGGTCCTGGCCATGGCCGAGCGCATCGCCAAGGTCGATCCGGAACTGGCCCAGCTCAACAAGCGCCTGGTCCACCGCCAGATGGAGGCCATGGGCATGCGCGCCGGCATCCGCGCCGGCACCGACCTGCACGCGCTGGGGTGGCACACCCCGGCCTCGCGCGAATACATGGCGCAGCTGCGCAAGGGCGTCACCCAGGCCCTGACCCAGCGCGACCAGGCCTTCGGCGACTACCGGACGGGCGAAAAAAGCTAATCCCCTCTTCCCCCGCGACCGAAGGGAGTGGGGGAAGTGTCGCCTATGCCGAAGGCGGGCGACGATGGGGGTCCGTAACACGGTGCGCCAGCGGTCCCGCAATCGGACGCCGACATCGACGCCGCGCTTAGCCCTCTCAAGCAAGAGCCCGTCCCCGGGCCCTTCCCCCATCGTCGCCCGCCTCCGCTGCGCGTCGGCATTGGCGACACTTCCCCCGCAAGCGGGGGGGAAGAGGTTTGTCCACGAACCCCACGAACGACACGAACGCGTTCGCACTATCCCCTCTTCCCCCGCGACCAT
>Ga0265327_10001329_pt1 | contig 32096 bp, 35 predicted proteins | sample 41621metaG_FD_202089 | JGI IMG/M metagenome (GOLD analysis project Ga0265327, IMG submission 202089) | Rhizosphere microbial communities from Carex aquatilis grown in University of Washington, Seatle, WA, United States - 4-16-21 metaG | ecosystem: Host-associated > Plants > Roots > Rhizosphere...
GTGACGGTTACTTCTTTATGCTCATTGTCGCCGTCGTAGCCAGCATCGACGTACAGGGTGTCGGTGTAGGTGACGCGCAGTGTTCTGTTCGGCAAAATTTCGGCGGTAGTGAACTTCGCCAGGGTGCCGTCTGTGAATTCGACTATCGCGTCGGTGTACACGGTGTTCCCGTCCTCACTCATGAGGTCACGGTACGCGAGCTCGCCGACATCGTCTTGCGACGCCTGCGGCGGTTCCAGCGCCCGCTTGCTCACCTCAGGAGCGGCGGGTGGCCAGGTGCAGGGGTCAGATCGCCTTGCCACCGGGCCTGCGGCCCGAAAGCCGCCCCGGATCACTTGGTTGCTCGATGGTGGCGCACGTGAGCCCTGAGCGCCTTCACTTTGGGCCCATCCATCACGGCACTGCGTCCCGGGTTCGGGTGTCCGTCTAGGCCCCTGACTGCGGCAGCACCGACATTAGCGGTGAAAACATGTCCACCGAGTGTTCTGAGCCTTGCTGCAGACGATATCGCCCGGCGTAGATCAGCAATTCAATGCAGGGCTCCGGGAAATAGTTCCCGCACAGTACTCGGATACCCCAGCGCCTGACCAAGAAGCCCCGGGCACTGGTGCCGAAACCCAGCCGCGCACCGGCGACCTCTCGCCCGCGAAGTTCTCGTCAAAATAGCATCACCGGCAACTGTTGATCGGTACGGGACGCTTCCCTCTGCAGGTCTTTCGATGCCGCCGTATCGGCTGGAATTTCCTGTAGCTGCCCTTGGCCGCGTCAGTGCCTGGCGCGAAGTCTGCAAAAAGTGCACTGCCCCCCGGAAGTGCGCTGTGCACTTTGCCGTTGAGGTCGGTAAAGATCTGTTCGGCCCGGATCACCCGGTGGCGGCGCGTTTTTCATCATGACAGCCACGACTTGTGCCGGCGGAGAACACTGCCGGACATCGGAGGTCTCATCAGCGACGCAGGCCGATGTTGCATGCGCATCCACTATGTGTGGCGTTACGGGGTCGATCACGCCAGGCCCTCAACAGCTGTTAAGGGACCTATCGTGGGGCCTTCTCGGGCCAGGCCTGGGGCCACTTCTGAGGCCCCTCTCGAGCGGAAATGGCCCCCTGATTTTGAAAAAAAGAATCAGTAACTGCATGTTTGATTGTTTGAAATCCGAGAAGGGGTGACCTCTTCTGAAAATTGGGGGAGAGGTGGGGGACGGGATACGGGACGTGTGTAGGCGATCGCAGGGGGCCATGCCAAGTGTTGTCTCGGCCATAATCAGGGAGCCCTACGGGATTTTTCACGACGAAAATGCCTGGCAGAGGCTCTAGTTGGCTAACACACGAGGGGCTGTAGTGCGCCATAGCGGGGTACCGGATCCCTGGGCTTTCCTTGATTCGACAAGTGGAGCTTTTCAGTCTTGGCGTCGCGAGAAACCACTGTTGCGCGGGCATTGAAGCGTGGCTGTCTTTGAGCGATAGTTGAGGCCTGTTGGTAGCTGAAATTCTTTGGATCTAGAGTCCGGTCGGCGTTTGGTTTTGGTGGCAGCTCGGCGAACTCGTCGAAAGCTTGACCCCGCGCACAGCGGCTGCTTCGTGCGCCCTGGCACCCTGGTTGTGCGGATTTGGCAAAGATGGTGATACTCGTGGTTCGTCAGTGGTGCTGACGTTCATTCTGGTAATCCGGTGGGGCTGGGGGACAGGTCAGAGGCTTCCTCTAAGGAAGCCCCCGAGCTCACATTCGAGATAGTCACCGAGTTGTTTTAGCAACTTGAGAAGATATTTGCAGCGAATCAGGAAGAGAGTCGATGCACTGTGCTGAGCTCTTTTCGAGCGGGTGTGTTTTGCGTACCGGGAACCTGGCTGCCGGATATTGCTGGATCGATCGGCTCCTGATAAGGCCAATGGGCGTGTGGCGATACATGTCCCGGCATCTGTCACAGATGGATGCGAGAATGCGGTATGCATCGTCGAGAAGTTAGCCCCGACATCATCACCTTGGGTTGAATGATCGATGGCCGATAGTAAAAAGAAGCGATCGCCGCACCGCGCGGCGGCCAAAGCAGCGCGCCGCAAGGCGCGTCAGGCCCGCCGCGAGCAGGACACCCTGGCCGTGGTTCCCGCAGGATGGGGCGCAGAGGAGCCGGTGCACGACGATGTCCCATTCGATCCGCAGCTGCACGACATCCTCACCGCCCGCGGCTGGGTGCTCGAATACCAAGACGGCAGTGCCGACAGCTACACCTGGCTACCCTCGCAGCCTGAATACGTCGGATTAGATCAAGACGCAATGCCCACCAATATCGGTGTTGCTAATCCAGAGCCAGCCACACTTGATGAGATCCGCGCCGGATCCCGCGATCCCGATCCCGGGGCGCCTTACTGCGTCGACTACGCCGGCATCGGTGACGCATCCACCTTCGCCCACCGCGACTACAACACCCGAGACGAACTGCTCGCCGATCTGGCCGCAATCGAAGAACACCGCGCCCAAAGCTGAACAGGGGACCCGCGTTACGTTTTAGCTGTTCGCGCCTGCGGCTGAAACTTCTACTGCGCTAGCTGCGAAAATACGGCTTTGTGCGAAACATGCCGCTCTCGCGATAGCCGTCAAAAACAAGCGTGCTATAGTGATTTCAGGGGATAGTTATATCCTCAGCCATATTGAAGCCCTTCCCGGTCGATCCGGGTGGGGCTTTTTTCATACCTGCACATTCATGAACGGGCCTTCAGAGCTGCTGCTCTGGGGGCCCGTTTGCGTGTGCGCAGCCCCCCAAAAAATTCAGTAAGGAGTGGTTCATTGTCCGAGTTGTTGAATCTGCCCGCCACGGTGACGTTGGCAGTAGTCGTGGTGGTGATCGTGTTGGCGATCACCACCGTGTTTTGTGTTGCGTTACTGCGGGCGTTACCGCCTGATGTGCCGCGAATCATCGAACCGTTCTCCCAGCTCTGCACCGCTATCGTGAATTTGATGACCGGTATGCGGTTCAGGGGAAAACGAGGCCAGGGACGTGACGACCGATCCCCGGGAGAGTAGTCGTGAAGAACCGCCGACGGCCCGTGATGGGAGAGCGAACCCAAGATCGGCTTATCGATCGGCTCTACTCTGCTGACCTCGCCGAGGTTTTCCCCAGTGTCTTGGAAACGATTGAACCTTTCGAGCTGCGAGTGATCGTTGAGGTCGCACGCGGAGTCCCCTACAACGAGATCGCAGCGCAATCCGGGCTGCCCACAGAAACCGTGCGCCACGTGTACAGCAAGGGTATGAGCCGTATGCGCCACCCCTCCCGAGCCCAGGTGCTCAGGGAGTTCGTGGACATTGACCTCAGCCGATATGTACAGGCAAATGCGGTGTTCGGCATCAAATTCGAGACAGTGAACTGCCCGACCCATGGGGAGAAGACTGTCGTTCAAGACTCTCGCCGATGCCGTGGGTGCCCGTGCGAAATCGCATACCTGCAGTTCAACACAACCCCCGGCCGCCGACGTCGCTACTGCTCTCCAGCTTGCCGTCAAAGCGCTTACCGCAGAAGGAAAAAAGCAAAAACCGCAGCCTCACTGGCCGAGAGTGCTGCCAACTCGAAATCTGACAAGAAGGAGCCCGCCGCATGACCGCCGATCCGACTAAGGCCATTGCGCACGCCCGATTGCCGCGCTGGAAAAAGTGGGTGGTGGACGCCTTGTTCAACTTCGACCGGCGCACCCTCGATGACTGGGCTTCCATGATGTCCTCACATGTGCAAAGTCCCGGCGGGCCCACCCCCATGGCCACCGCCCGCTACACCGTCCAACTCATGACGTACGCCGAAACTCTGAGGCTGGCCACCCAAATCCTGGCCAGCCACGGCCACCCCGCTGCCCGGAGCCAGCTAGCCGATGCCGCGCTGGATTTCCGCAGCGCCGAACACCTGCTGTCCCCGGCACGCGACGCCTTACTGAGGGCGGCTGGAGCCGACCGCGTCACCGACCACGACTAACTCTCTAACCCAGGTCAGCTCAGGCCTGGCCCAGCGCGCGACGCCGCCCCATCCGAAAGACTTCCGTATTTCCTTATTTCCGTATTTGCGGTGGGGGGATCCTGGTGAACCCTCGGCTACGCAGCATCGCCTTCACACCGTCACCCTCGCCAAAGATGTACGCCCTGGCCAGCAGGACGTTGAACGTTCCGGCAAGGCCGGGATCGTTGTCATCGACAGGGATCGTGAGCAGGACTCCGGCACCGGCCCCGATCAGCACGCTATTGGCCACCAGCGCCGCGGTGCGTTTGTTTCCATCCTCGAAAACCTGCGCCTGCGCCAGATCCACGAACAGATCCAGGGCATTTTCCCGAACGTCGTCACTGCGCATCGCACCGTCAAGCAACACTTGCAGTCCAGATGCCGTGAGAGCAGCCGGGGTGTGCCGGCCAAACGGTGTCGCCACACCAATCGCCTGCTCCTGTGTTCGCAGCTGACCCGGGTGCAGGGCACCACTACGAATGATCGTGGCGTTCACGGCCCGAACAAACTCCGCGTCGATCTCGTGACCGGCGTGATCAATCACAAACTGCGCGCCATCACGCAGGTCTTCCAGTAACGCGAGGTCAGCGCTAGACATAGCTTCGTCAGCACGTCCCGAACACAGAAAACTCTTGGTATCGAGACGACCCACCGACAACCCGTTGAAAACCTTGCCGCAGGAGTACACAACGTCCGCAAGGTCAGCGACAACGAGCACGAGCACCCCACGTGAAGAACTCAATCTCGAAGCCGAGTTCATCGCGGCAGGTGAATCCTGGTCCGAATCCGATAACAACGGCACCGCTCGTTCAGCGGGGATAGCCGCTAGCTGTGACACCGGGCCCGCTATGCGCGGTGTCGAGAGTGAGGCCCCACTTACGGATCCACGGCTCAGCAAGCTCAGCGACGGCCTTGTCCTGACTGCCACGAATATCGATTCCGACTGCGGTAGCGGTTCCATCGGCATTGCGCTTGTAAACGGGCCCGCCTGAGTCTCCGACGCTCGATGGAGCGGCGAATACCACCTTGGTTGGGGTGACATCTGTGACGGCGCCACACTCGGGTGCGATTTTGTCCAGTGCCGAGACATAGCCGAAGTGACACAACGTATCTCCGACTGCGACTTGGCCGGTGATGCCGGTGATAGGCCGGATTCCGATGATCCGAGGATCGGAAGGAACGGAACCGCTGAGCTTGATCAGGCCGATGTCCGAGCCTTCACCGTCAACTCCATGTGGTTCGCGAACTGTCTTGGTGAAGGCGCCGATGTTCTCGTAGCCGCCGGTTCCGGAATAGTGGATGTCGACTTCACCGCCTCCGTTGCAGTGACCGGCGGACAGCATGAACTGCTGACCGGTGATGTCGTGGGCGAGAAAGCCCACGGTGCAGGCCTCGACTGGATGCCCCGTAGCGTCGTAGGCGGCAAGACCGACTCCGGGGGCGATAGCCCAGGCGACAGGGATTTCATTGCCGGCATTGGCTGAAGGCGCAGTGACGAGGACGAGCGTGGCGGCCGCGCCGATAATGGCGTGCTTCACGGCCCCCCCCCTTCTGATAAGTGCCCTGGTAGACACCATTTCCAGTTGATGCTACGGCAAATCATGTCGCGTCACTATGCCCATTCCGGTGCATACACGCGGGCACGGCACTACGAGGCCTCCTCTGTTTTATCTCCGCCGCAAGAGTATTTGCTGTTGATAGTGGTGCGTTTCGTTTTCTGATTTGAAAAACGAAACGCACCAAGGTTATCGAAATCTTGGCGATGCTGATCTAAACTCAGGTGGAGAGTTGCTAGTTCGGTACCGCGTATTTTTTTTGGGGGGTCTCCTGTGGCGATTGAAAAGCCGACTGACGAATGCGCCGATGAGGTGCTCCAGGGCGCGTGGCCTGACTATGACGAGGATTTGTTCAAGCAGGCCGCCGATGGCCAGTTTCGGGACGCACGGATCTGGGCGGACGATGCGGCCAAGTCGTCGCATGGAGTTCGGCAGTATGCCTCCCAGGAGATGGAGGGCCGGGCCGCTGAAGCGATCGAGCAGAAGATGGGCATTGACCTCGGTGAGTGCGCCGAAAACGCTACCGCGCACGCCAACGTGGCCGGTTTTCTGCTGATGGGTCAGGCGGCCATCATGGCGGCGAAGTCGGCGATGAAATCCGCAGTCGCTGAGCATGTTCCTGCGCATGACGCACTGAAGATAATGATCGGCGGGCAGGGCGTTAAAGACGCTGATATGCAGAAGGCCCAGGCGCTGGTCACCACCGCGAAACAGCAGCTGGAGACGGCGATCGATGCCGTGAAGGCGGGTTGCAAGTCTCACGGTTTGACCGCACCGCCGGGCGGAACACCCAAAATCCCTGTCCGGCCACCTGCTTCTGAAGAAAGAGATAACAGCGGTACACCAGTCGGTGTTCCGGTTAAGCCGCCGCCGTTGGGTGATCCGAACAGTCCCGCGAATACGAACCCTGGCCTAACTAACCCGGGCGTGCCTGCAGGTACGGCGCCGACTGCGCCGACTGGTTCAACGCCGGCTGGTGCTGGGTCGTCGACGCCTGCTGCGACTGCAGCGCCTACGGGTGCGGGCGCGGCCCCTTCAACTCCTGCGGCGCCGGCTGCTACTCCGGGAGCTGAGGCCGGTGCTCTGCCTGCTGCGTCGGCGGCGCCGACGGGAGCTGGGCAAGGGCAGGGGTCCCCGATGGGCATGTCTGGGATGCCCATGGGTGCCGGTATGCCCCAAGGTGGGATGCCGCAGATGCAGCCGCCGCAGATGCCGTCGCAGACCCCAGGTGGGGATGTCGCCAAAACGATCGGTGACACGATCGGCAAGGTGGCTGGAAACAATCAGGGCTCGCAGTTGCCGGCGGGGACCTTAGACAAGCTTCTTGAGGCGCAGAAGGATCCGGCCAGCAGTGCCCCGACCGCCCCTGTTGGTGAGGGCGGCCCCACCGACGAGAAGAACCCCTTGGGCACTGAGCACAAGCCAGGCGAGAAAACGACGACACAGACTGGGACGCACACGTTGGGCTCCGGACCCAAGGGCACGGATGTTTACAGCGCGGAGAACACTAATCCTGCGTTGAACAATCCTGCCAGCGCCAAGCCGTCGCCTGCGGTGCCGACCATTTCGGCTGCCCCGTCGGGTGTTTCAGCGCCGGTCACTGAGCTGTCCAGCGATGACAACCCGCTGCCGCCGGCTAATGGACCCGCGGGATCGGCAACGACGCTCGCCGCCGCCGGGCATCATCCCGGCGGCGGCGATAGCCCGGCCACTCACACCAGTTCGAACAACAGTCCGGGTGGTTTGGGGCCAGGTATGCCGCCGCCGCCGCCGATGTCCGCTGGCATGGGTGCGGCGGCGGCGCCGGCTCCTGCTCCGGCAGCGCCGGTGCTTGCCGCCGGCGGCGCCCCGATGCTCGCGATGACTCCCGCAGCTGCTGCGGTGTTGCGCAGCGCCGCGGCCAACAGCGGTAGATCCGCCGATCTTGAGGACACCGGTGGTGTGCCGCGGGACCGGATCGCCGGGTTACCCGCTGAGCACGCCGTGGCCGATATGCAGCTGGCCGGGCTCATGAAATCGTTCGCCTCCCACGGTTGGGCGGGCACCGGGATCGCCGTCGGTGTGTTCCTGCTCGAGGATCCCAGACCGCGTCTGCGGTATGTGGTCGCCACCTCCGACGGGCTCTCGCACCTGCCGATCGGCGTACCGGCACCGGCAGGAGTTGAACTGCTGCAGCACCAGAGACTGAACCCGGGATTCGCCAGCGACTGGGGCGGGAACTGGCGTGCCGGTTTGAAACTGGCCACCTACGCACGCAGCCACCGCAATTGCGGCGAGCTGACGTACCTAGTGTCCAACGACACCCGGGACGGGACCACGTCGCCGGCTAAGGCGGGCAAGGTCATTGAGGCGGTGCAGACGGACGCTGAGCGCACCAAACTGCTTGAGCAGGGGCGGGTTTCCGCGGCGACAATGCTGCGCACACAGCTCCACTCCCCTGGCTTCTCCGACGAAGCTTTGGGGAAGGTTCCGGGATGGCTGGAGGCGTTCGCCGTCCAGTGGGGCGCTGACACCGATGCCGGCATGGAATCGGCACGCGCCAGGTTGTGGGCGTTGAGGTGGGATCAGCGGCGCGGCCGCGACGCGGAGTACCCGTTCGTGTTCGTGAACTACCTGATCCTGGAGGGTATGAAGGCGTTGGCGGCCGGTCAGATCGAGGAAGCGGCCTACGTGGTCGATCAGCTTGTGGGTATCGATCATCCCACCCACCTGCAGCCAGCCTAACCCCCCTTGTATTCACGGATGGCCTCAGCCGCCGCACCCAGCGAACGGGCTATCTCTTCGAGGTGTCTTCTGCTTGTCTCAGTGCGTGCTGCCAGGGCGGCGTCGATCCTAGGGTCCAGACCCGTGGGGTGGTTGGCGCCGAATTTTGCTGCTATATCAAGCATCTCGGCTTGGCCGCTGGTGAACGGTTCGCTGTTATCGGTCATATTTCTTTACCTTTCTAGTTGCCTGAAGGCAGGTTGGCTGGGTTCAGGCCCGCGGGAGCGGTGCTGCGGCTCTGGCCGATACCGGTATTGGTGTCAGCTGCCGACGGTGAACCTGTCGGCGGGGTAGGCGGCTGATCAGCCGGGGCGGGTGCTGGTGCCTGTACGGAGGCTTGCTGTGTCTGCGGGGACACGGGGGTCCCGCCGTCGTTGAGCGCGAAGAAGCCCTGGTGTGGTCCGTCGGCCTTGGGCAGCTTGTCCAGGGTGGTCAGGCCCTGAGTTTCCGAGTAGGCCCAGGCTTGGCCGCCCTGCTCACCCAGATAGACCGCATTCTGGTTGCCCGGGCCCATGATTGCCATGCCGGGTTTGAACTGGGCTGGGTTGTCGATCTTGCGGCCAATGTCCTCCCCTGGAGGGGGCAGCTTGAACCCCGCTTCGGCGGCCGCCTGGCGAACCGTCTTATGGGCGCTGCCGTCGGTGCCCGTCATGTTGTGCGCAAAATCGCGCAGCTGCGGGTTATCGAACGTGAACGTCTTGCCCTTGATCTGCGTCGTGTTCGCCGCAGGAGTCCCCACCGGCGCGGTCGGGTTCCCGGCCGGTACAGGCTTGCCCGGGGTGGTCGTGTTATTGATCGGGGCCCCGGTGACCGGATCCACCTTCGGCTTTTCTTTCTCGTCCGCCTTGGGCTTGTCCTTGTCCTTCTCTTTGTCCTTGAGCCTGTCGAGCAAGTCCTTGTCGATGGGCTTAGGACCGCCCATGCCGTTACCGAGCCCCGGAATCTGCGGGGCTCCACCGGAACCTAGACCCGGAAGCGTCGGCAACGAAGGCATGGGCATCCCCATACCGCCGGGCATGCCCATGCCCCGCAAGGCCCCCAACGCATCCTTGAGCGGATCGGGCTTGATCACCGGGGTGGGTGGTGCGGGCGGCACCGGTGCCGGCGTTGGCGCGGGCTCGGGGCGCCGCGCGGCGGGACCGGTGGTGTTCGCCGAAGGCAACCCGACGCCGTTGAGCGGCACAGTGAAGCCATCGGCAGCTGACGCCACGCCCTGGGCGGCGCGGCCCATTGCGTCGGCGGCGGACTTCATCTCCTGGGTGGAGTCCGACATCTTGGACTCATTGACGTAATTGGCGCGGAACGGAATCAGGCCCGAGGTCGAGTTGTTGATTTCGATCCGGTTGTCGGCGTTGACCTTCCGGAAAGCCTGATAGGCGTTGTTACCGGCTACAGCGCCCTGGGAGATCTGTGCGCTCACCGCCGGGAGGATGGTGGACTTCAGTTCCTCGAGCGCTTCGATACCGGGCTTGGCCTTGGCCCACAGGCTTGCAACGTATTTGTCGCCCTGCCCTATGTTGAAGGTCGCGGTGATCGATTCGTTGAGGGCGTCGAGTTTTTTGTTCAACGCGTTGAACCGATCGATCACGGGCGTGAAGTTGCTTGTCGTGTCGATCTCCGGGATGGCTGGCCACACCTTGGCGGGGGCGTATCCGAACGCGGCTTGGTTGGAACGCACCATGCCTTGATCCATACGCTCAATGACCGCATCGCGGTTTCCGTCCTCTGTGATCGGGAGGAATTGGGTGCGCGGAGGTGACGGTGGCGCATTCAAGGCCGGTGCCGCGTGACCGCCTAGCGCCGTGGAGACAAAGTTATTGAACGCCTTACGTTCCCCGGTATCAAATAGCCACAGACCAGCGTTGATCGCCAAGCCCAGTGCCGGGATGCTCATCGTGCCCGAACGCAGCAGCGCGGTTGCAGCGAAACGTGATCCAAGAATGGCGCCGCGTTTGGCCGCTTCGGCACTGGCAGCGGTCACTCCGCGTGCGAGGCTGGATTGGGCGCTCTTTTTGAAGAGCTCATTCATACTTTCACGCGCCGCCAGCGTCACCGGCTTGGAGGCGTCGGTGAGCACCTTGTTGAGCGCGGGCTGTTTGACGACTCGGTTAAGTGCTGCCGCACCGATGAATGCGGCTACCGGATCCACCGATGCACGCGCACCATTAACGAACAACGATTTGCCGTCGATAGGAAACGGTACCGGGGGGACCGTCTTAGCCGCACCCTGGGCGCCGCTCTTCGCGGCCGAATGGGCTTGCAGATCACCCATTTTCGGCGCCGAATGTATCGGCCGATCACTCATTAACCTATTCCCCCCAGTGCATTACTGGTAATCCGATCTGGCAGCGCCTCACAAGTTGGCAACTGTCTATAACAGCTTAGAGCAGTACGCCGATTAAATCGATGAACCAGTGGCGTTTCGTTTTTCGATTCATAGAAACGAAACGCGCAATCGAACTCAGCAAACAAATATGCCACCGGTACGCCCTGCGGTCTTTAAGGACACCGATGGCGTAGGGCCCCGTCAACTAAGCAGCGCCGTGGTCGACCTTCCAGGAAACACTGGGGCCTGTCGGCGATCAGATGCTGGGCAGGCATAGAGTCGGACCGGTGATGGTCGAAAACTTGACCGGTCTTGGGGTTGTCGCATTCTGGGTTGTTTTATTGTTGCGGCTGCCGGAAGTGTTGCGGCAGAAGGAATTCCGCAGCATGTATTTCAGTGTGGTTGCGCTCGGGCTGTCGGTCACTTTGTATTATCGCCCTATCGCGGTGTTCTTAGCTGAGCTGTTCGGTAGCGCCCGCCCCTGCAACATCGGCATGAATCTGTGGGGGATTTTGACTTCCGGGGTGGTGGCGGCGCTGGTCGCTCGTGAACTGTGGCCCCGGGCGGTGAAAGTCGTCTACGGGCTCACCGCCGCGGGCCTGGTGGTGGTGGCCGTGATCGGACAGACGGTCAGTCAGGGCTCGATCGGGTGTGCCACCGCTTTGGATCTTCCCTGGTGGGACCCGTATTGGTGGCTGCTGTGCGGGGCGTGGATCAGTGCGATGGCCTGCGCGGTGCTGCTGTGCGTGCGCAGCATCCGGGCGGCCGCGGGAATGCCGGCGCTGACCGCAACCATGGTGTGCTTCTTGATCGGGTTCGCTTCCAGTCTGCTGTTCTGGATCGGGATCCTCAGCTTCCTGGTGCTACGGCCGCCGTGGGTCCTGTCGGCACTACCGATTGTGCTGCTGTTTCACGTGTGGTTTCACACGCTTGGCCTGTTCATCGGTGTAGTCACCAGTGCGGGCAGCTGGGTCAATTCGGCGCTAGCGATGCGACGAAGGCTGCGGCTGCTGCGGCGACTTGAACACTTTGAGCACACCTCGCAGACATCGCGGAGGGCGCTTCACGCAGGATTGTGGCGTGACTTTGTGCGCAGCCCGCGGTTGGGGGTGTATCGAGCTGAGGTTCAGATTTTGGACAGCCTGGCCTTGATGGGCGATCAGGTGCTGGCGGCCGGCCAGGCGGGCAGCGCCGCGGCGGCCGGGATTGTGGAGTACGCCAAGTCGGCTGAATGTGCCGACGCCGAGGGAGGGATACTGTTCGACAAGCTCGAAAACTATGTGCGTGAACTGAACGAGGAGAACGGGATTCGTGGGAATCTTCACCAGCGGTAAGGCCGATGAGAACCGGTTGCAAACCATCCAGGACTTCACCGACCAGTTCACCCATGAAGGCATCGCAGCATGCGATCTACCAACTAATGCTGACTGTCTCGAGGTCGGCGCCGGGCAAGGTTCGGTCGCGCTCTGGCTAGCGCAACGGTTCACCCACGGCACTGTGGTGGCCGTCGACCTCGACACCGAGGCGCTGGAGCCGTTGGCGCAAGCGCAGGCCTACCTGCAGGCGGTGAAATCAGATATCTCGATCCTGGACTATCCAGCCGAGTCGTTTGATCTGATCCACGCGCGTTTTGTGCTCAGTCACCTGGCCAACCGTGATGAGCTCGTGCACAAGTTCGCCACCTGGCTGCGCCCGGGCGGCTATCTGGTGGTGACCGATGCCTACCAGCTGCCGACCGACAGCTCCCCGCATCCCATCGTGGCGCGGGTGTTCGGCGCGTACGTGAACTATGCGCAAAGCGGAGGTATGGATCTGCAGTGGGTGCGCTCTGCCCCGTCGGTTTTCGCCCGGGCGGGTCTGGGCGATGTGGCCCACCAGGGCCGCACCACCTATCTCGGTGGCGGCGAATCAGATCGCTGGGCCCCGCTGATCGCACCTTTCGCCGATGCCCTCGTGGCCGCGGGCACCATCACCGAGGCCGACAAAACCGAGTTCTTCGATGCACTGCAGGACCCGACAGTGTTGGACATCCCACAGATCATCATCACGGTCACCGGCCGCAAGCCCTAAAGCGCTGGGCGCCTCAGCCCAGCCCGAACAGTCGGCGGGTGTGCTCGACGTCCGGATCGTGCGGGCCTGTATCGGCCAGCAGCAAGTCCGCGAATGCTTCGGCTTGACGTTCCTGCTCATTAGAAAGTCCGATCCTGTTGTGTGTCAGGGCTTTACGCACAGCATCGGTATCGGTGAAGATGTCACCGAACAGCGTTTCGATCTGTCGATCGCTAATACGGCCGGCACCCTCGTGCTCAAACAGTAGGTGAGCCAGTTCGTGCGCGATCTGATGTTCCTGATAGCGCGGTGCGTCGCTCTCGCGATACAGCAGCAGGTACTGGTTAGGCAGGGTCAGCAGCATTCCGGTCATGCAGTCCCCGGGCCCGGAGGTCTGCCAGAACTCCAGTGGTTGGGGCAGCAGCTGGATAGCGCGGCCACTGATGTGCTCGCAGGACGCCACAAACGCCAGCAACGACCAGGGATGCGGAATTGCGCCACGTTCCTTGAGCTGCTTGTAAAGAGCTCGTGCTGCCCGCCTGTCGGACGCACTGACACCCGAGAATGCCTTCGGGTTACTGTCCCGGGCGCTCATCAGTAGGCTCCGAGATGGGGTCTAAGCCCTCGAGCTCGCGGGCGCTGTCCAGGATCGTGGCCACCCGCGCAATGGTGGCATCGCTGAGCCCGGTGGCCCGCAAGCTCAGGCCCTCCACGCCGCTGTTGCGCATCGCGGCAAGAAGTTTCAGGCGCTCGGAGTTTTTCGAGTCGTTGCTGGAGTCGGTGAAATAACTCGGCTTCACCTCGAAATAGGTAGCCAGCGCAGTGATGATCCCCAACTTCGGGTCGACGACCTTGCCGGTGCGTAGCTCCCAAATGTACTGGCGAGTGAACTTCACGCCAGAGGCCTCGGTGATCTCTGCCGCCAACTTGGCGTCGGACATATCTGATTTGCCAACGCTTTCGATCAGCTCTGTGAGTTTTTCGGCGAAACTCAGCATTCCCACTCCTGTGACCTAGAACACATCCCCTAAATTGTCGTAGAAATACGACAATTTAGATGCTAGCGTCGCCATACGACGACAGAATTCTACCCGAAAGATCGCCTCAACTGCGGGCAGGTCTGGTTTGTCGTGGCGCTAGAAGGATGCAGCTAAATGCCGTTTTCTTGGGGTTTCACCGAAGGAGGGGGTCGGTGAAACCCCAAGATTCGGCCCTGGTGCGACGCTCAGGCGGGTGTTCCAGGCGGGCGCTCGCGGACGCGTTGCCACGCAGCCCGGTATTCGTCACCAGTGATGTCAAGAATTTTGCCCAGAATCGAGGCTCTTTCGTCGCTCACGAGCGACTCTCCGCGTTCGATTTTCTGCAGAGTGGTTGTGGGCATGCTGGCGGCTGCAGCCAGTTGTGGTTGCGTGAATCCGGCCAGCACTCGCCAATCGCTGGGAAAGCGCTGCCCAGGGGGGATGAGGACGACCTCCTCGATGGGGTGGCCAAGTACTTTCATCGCCGCTGCGAGTTTGTCTACTTGCGGGCTGGCATGGCCGGATTCCCACCCATAGATGGTTGTCCCTGCAACCCCGGTGATCCGTGCAAGATCCGAGACGGTCATTTGGGGCTTACGCACAGCCGTGAAGCGGGCAGGGGTGAAGCCTCGAAGAACTCGTCGACTCACGACCGGTCCCGCTGCTTGCTCATGGCTATCAACCATGGGATACGTCCCCCTCTGGACATAAATACGAAGATCATAGACAAAGGTTTTATTTCGTACTATTCTACGTTGCGTGAGGTCTTTGGTCGTGGACGTACGCGCTCGGCGCGAGCCTGTGTCCTTGCGGGTTCACCGGTAGAGGGGGCCGGTGAAACTGCGGGATCGCGGCGAGCGCGTACGTGCGCGACCAAAGGGTTTTTGTTGGCGCGGTTTCACGGTCAAGGGAGCTCATGAACAACACAATGGAGCTGGTGGATCCAGAAGACGACTCGGACCTGCAGGCTGCCGGACCTAAGTCGGACTCAGTCACTGCGTCCGGTCCGAGGCTGGCCCCGACCGTGAGTGCCGGGCCGGTGAATGTGACTGCCTTTGGCGGTGTACCTTTTGTAGAGGTCACCGAGTTTGTGCGGCATATGTCGGGGCGTCGGCTCGCGGGCTTCTTTCGGGAGGCATTAGCCAAGGCCGACTGCGTCATTGAGGACCCCCAGAGTGGTCATTGAGCGCTGCCGCACCGATCAGAAAGCGCCGTTTCACCACAATCTCCGGGCGTGTCGCTCAGCCACCGTAACCGTTACGTGCCGAATACTTGCCGCATGGCTCGCCCACACAAAGGTCCGCGCAAGCAGATCAAGTCAGAAATCATTGACCCCGAGGTCAAGGCGAAGCTGCTCTCGTTCGCGAGTTACTACAGCCTTGACTTGTCGCCGTATGTGGCCGATCTAATGGCTATCCATGTCAACATGCCTGAACTTGCGGTGCATTTAAAGCCGCAAATGTTCGAGATGACACCGCCCGTTACCCCTGACGAACCCGACAACACGATCTTGGCACCTCGAGTAGCTGTGGCCGTCTACGAAGCAATTGTGCAGCGGGCCGACGCCTGCGGGCTACGGCTAGGACCGTACGTGGCCGCTGTCTGCACCTCGCATGTGCGGGGCACGGCATTACCTCAACCGCGGGAGGTGTTGCCACTCGGAGCCTGATAACAGGCGGCGGCTTCTGTTGCCGCAGATCATGTTTCAGAGCCGGAACTGGCACGAAAAAGAAACCCCCCTAGCCGATTAGCTAAGAGGGTTTTTGTGAATGAAGTTGCCGCTTCGTTCACGGACGTTCCGGACCATTCACGAGATTCCAGTTCTTGACAGGGGCTCTCGGTTCATGAAAGGCACCTTCAACGTACGGGTATGAGAGTACCCCGAATCTGATACGCGCAGCAATAGCTGACGCGTCTCGGCAGCTTGACGTGTCGGTAACGATTCGGGGTCAACGCCGGCCAAAGCCGCGCCTACGTGGGTCTTCCAAGGAACGCCCACGCCGAGGTACGGCATATGTCCACAAGGAAAAAGCCCAGAAACGGCGTACCACGCGTCCGGGCTCTGGCGTTGCTGCGATCGCGGGCCGCTCGCATTTGCGGGGCGCAGATCCCGACGGCCAGCTACAGCTAGACCTGCCGGCCCTTGCCGTCGTCGGGCTCACATTCCCGACCTACATCGCCCGCCTGGCGCTGGCGTGCGGCGGGGACGCCCACGCCGGTGTACCGCTGTGGAACGGCGCCCAACACTGGGCACGCATCTCAGTCCCGGCCGCATATGCGTTGCGCTACAAGGAAATTTGCGCATCCGGCGCGATCGGGCAGTGGGACCGCATCACCGTCGATCGCCTCGTGCGGGTGGCCGACGCTCGTGCGTTCTTCGCCGAAGGAGGCACCGGGCGGCACTGCCGGCCGACCAACGAAACACTGGCCGGCGTCAGCGGCGAGCACCCGCGCATCGTGCAGCGGGCAAGCCGCATCCTCAAAGCCCTCGGATGCGCTACCGAGGTCATGCGTGGACGCCAGCGGACCAAGGCCGAGCGGTTGGCGTCCTGGCGGATGGGAGACCGTTCACGCGGCTGGGCCTCGGTGTGGGCGCTGCACCCGCCGATCCCCGTTGTGGATAACTCCCGCGATGAAAACGGCTTGTGGGACCCTGTTTCGCCGATTCTGTCGCCCCATCCCCGTAGGGGGTCTATTTCTGGTGATCCTGTTTCTTTTAGTTCTTTATCACCTACCGAAAACGCTCCACAGGAGCGTGCGGGCCACGGCCCGCCCAACAAAGGCGGCGCTGCGCGCCACTCTACGGAAACAAGAACCGTCAAACGATCGAGGTTCGGGCCCGTCGACGAGCAAGGCCGGTTATTGGCCGTCAGGTGGCTTGCTACCGGCCAAACACCCGCGTGGGCAGGCCGTTTCACCCCCCGAGGTTGGGCGAAGCTCCTAGCGGCTCCTGCCGCGGCGGACTGGACCCCCGAGGACATCAACACCATGATCCGTGAATGGGCCAGCGTCGGCGGCAACTACCTACCGCCCGAGCCCTATCGTCCGCATGGTCTGCTCGGCGCAATCTTCAAAGCCCATGGGGATCTGGCCAACCGGCCCGCAGCGCACGCCCAGGCCCAGGCCGCCGAGCAGCGTGCGGCTGAGTCCGCGCATATCGCAGCCCGCCGCGCCGCGGCCTCAGCCGCGAGGCCGGCCAACGCTGAGCATCGGGCCGCACTGCGCACAAGTTGGCGACAAATGGGGCACTCCTGAAGCCGTGCAGTTGTAGGTTCGGTCGTTAGAGCCAGCCCATCGCGGTGGGCGTGGAAGTGAGTCGCAGGATTACTCGCCGGACGACGAGGCCTGCGGCACGCGCCAGATCTGACGTGCCAGCAGCCCCATTCGACACAACCAGGGTCAGGGTAAGGCGGGCGGCCGTGCGGCGTCCGCTCCACCTGCCTTACTCATTAAGTCAGTGTGTACGCATATCAGTATTTACTGTAATAGAGCGACAGCGTCAGATGTGCTCAGTGGCGCCAAGGTCATGAAGTCGCCAACGGCCTAAGTAGGTACGAAGGCGGCGCGGAATTAGACGCACATTTATACGGATGTACGCAAATACGGATTTACGGATTTGATTGGGGGCGCTCTGCCAGTATTGCGCGTACGCTGCTGCGGTTTTGCGCCCAGTCCCGCAGGTCATGGCTGATGGAGTTCAGCAGCGGCAGAAGCACCCGATCATGTAGGTGAGTGACATCGATGTAGAGCAGGGAATCCATATGCGAAACCTTGTTACGGAGTTTTCGCAGGTCGCGAACCTTGTTCCCGGTGCCATAGCCTCTCGGGTCGTTCGCTGCGTTGGGAAACCCGCGATGTAGACACTGACGCCATAGATCGCGGCGTGCTTGCAAATTGCCGAGATCCTGAACTGGGTTCCCCCGGCCGTCGACCCAACGGGCGTCGAATTTCTCCGGCAGCATCCGTGCCCAGGTCCCGAACATAATGTGCGCGACTAGATCATCGTGATTCGGTGCATCACCTCTTCGTGGATGTCCGTGCATACGTTCCTTCTGTGAAAGGTCCGCCGCCCCGTACAGCCGGTGGCGCGTAGTCGAGAACACCTCGGCTACAGACAGATAAGGAAGAGCCGCGACATGATCGATCCATTCCTCAGCGCCGCAGTGAGTCACCGACCAAGGTGCTTGAGAACCACGCCAGGCACAGTCATGGTTGGTCGCGGAAATCTGCGGAATTGCCAGCTCGCTGCGATTATCCGTATATCAGTATCTACGCGTGTACGTATCTACGTACGTTCTGAAAGCGCCTGCGTAATTGCCTCGGCCAGCGCTTTGTCTGCGAGCAGCCGGTCGACGAGGGCGGAAAACACCTCCTGGCCGGTCACCCTGGCCAAGCCCAGTCGCTCCGCAGTATCGCCTTGCCACACGTCCAAAGCTCGGTGTTGAGTCGGAGTGAGATCAACAGTGCGCCGCACATTCTTCTGCCGCACTACCGCTGCCGGCGCAGGAGGAGTCTCATCAACAGCCGCAGCGGCCGGAGCCGCAGGCTTCGGAGCCTTCCGAATCCGTTCCGCGTTCGCCTTAATCTTGTCCGCCGCCGTGCTCATCAGTCTGACCTCCTATTTTGTCACACAGTATATACGCATATACGGAGATCAGTTAGTACGGATTACTCCGCGTCCGGAGCCAATAGCTCAGCCACAATTTCCCCGTATGCCGTATCCGCGGCATCGACTATGGGCGATCCGTAAGCCTGAGCGAACCGCTCTAGTCTCGCCACAGTCGGGCCCAGAACCCGAACGCCATCACCGGCTACCAACTCGCGATAAGCCGACGTCGACGCGGCATTGGACACCGTTCGCGTGAACACCACGCACAAAGCCGGCGGCGTGTCATCAACCAGCGCAGTCGAATCTTCAACCAACTCGCGGATCGCTGGTAGTCGCGCGTACTCCATCCCTGTGGGGGCCATGGGCACCACAACATGTGTCGCCAGTCGGATCGCCGAACCAACCACGCCGCGCCGCTCCTTCATCGGGGGAGTATCGATCACCACGGCGTCGTACCGATCACCTGCGATGCCTGGTAGTTTCCGATGCAAATCCGTCACCGGCAGACCGATAACAGGAACGCTCCAACCGCCGGCCTCCGACCACGACAGCAGCGACTCATTTTCGCCATCTGCATCAACACCCAGTACCGACAAACCCGCCTCAGCCAGAGCGTGCAGCATGAACGCCGCAGTCGTTGTCTTCGTCGAGCCGCCTTTGAGATTTGCCACCACGATTGTCAAGCCAGAAGAACCCACCATCGCATCCTCTCCGTATATACGGATATGAGCTATTCAGTAACTCAGCATAGAGCCATATGAGGCAAAATGCGCAACTACTGATATACGGATGTCCGTATCTACTCAATCTGGGTCTAGCTCGATCAATTGGCGAGTGGCAGGTAGGGGGCTGGCGCGCCAGCCCCCTACCTCCTCCAGTCCGTGGGTTTATAGGTACGTCCCGGTGGGCATCGTCGGGCGGTACCTGCCGCTGGAGATCTGCGTTTGCAAGGCAGCGGTTGATAAGGGGTAGGGGTGCAGCACTGCGCGGCGCACGATTTCGCGGATGTCGGCTCCGCTGGTCTGCGGTGGTAGGGATGCTGCTACGGCGTCTATGTCAATGTCCGCAGACCCAGGGACGCTGTGTAGGAGCGATCTGAATATCTGTCGGGCAACAGTGGCCGATGGATAGGGCACTTCGATGATCGAGTCGAATCGGGCGGCCCTGACTGCCGCGGAATCCAGGGTGGTGACATCATTTGTGGTTGCCATAACCAGCAGAGGTGCGTCGGGGTGGCTGTCGAGGGCGGCCAGGAACTCCGACAGGGCCATCGGGCGGCTTCCGATGCCACCGCGACGGCCCACAATCAGGTCGACGTCCTCGATGATCACCAGCGCTGGCCCCAACTGTATGCATTCGGTGAACACGTTGGACAACAGCGATGCACCGCAGGCGGCATCGCAGTACACGACCGTGAATTGTCCAGCCATTTCAGCCGCGATGACCGAGGCGATCGCCGATTTGCCCACACCAGGCGGGCCGGCCAGCAGCACACCCCGGCGACCGCCGAGCCCCAGCTCGGTCATCGTGGAATGTTGACTGCTGACCCCTCGCACGTTCAGGTCGATTTCGTCCCACACGTCCTCGGTGGCGATGATTTTGCTGCGAGTGGCGTGGGGGGCGTCGATGATCTCGAACGCCAGCCCATGATTACCGAGACTGGCTTGTAGGACGCGGCCACGGAAGATGTTGAGTTCGCCAGCGCGAGACATTATCTGCTGCAGCAGTTTTCGCCCTTGCTGCTGGTCGTCTGGCCGTACATGTACTGAGATGCTGGACGCTTCACCTCGGCTCAATGCCGGTGTCGATCGCAGGGCAACGATTGCATCGAGTCCGGGGACAACGGTGTCGGTGTAGAACGCGACGTCGGTTGGGAAATGCAGTGTCTCGCTGCCGGCTTCGAAAGTGCCCCACCGCGGCGGCTCGAGTCGGTAACTGTGGGGACCGGTCTGGGGCTGGTGAACATTGAGTAACTCGGCGATCGCTAAACCACCAGTGATCCGTCCAACTCCGGACAGATTGTGGGTTTCGCTGACCAGTTCTGCGATAGGCAGACCAAGTGACCGCTCACAGAACTGTTCGAAAGCGTCCCTCTCGGGTGCCCGCGCAGGAACATTGTTCAGCAGATCTGCCAGCGCCCGTAGCGCGAGTTGGGCGCTGTATTCCTGGGCAGCGATCCATTCGGGCAATCCAGCGATGCTGACGCCTGCTGTTGAGCCAGCGGAACTGGGGGTGGTGGCTTCGAAAGGTGTGATATCTGCGGTTGTCATGAAGACGGTTCTCCTTGTGGAATCGGGTACCAACACCCAGCCTCGGCAGTCTCACCGCCTCAGCTCGGTCGAACATGTTGGGATACCGTCGCCACAAAACCGCAGGCGACTACCGATCACACACTTCGAATAACGACACTCCCGCCAGATTGACAACCCTCGGAAGACACAGCCTCCAAAATCCATGCTACCTGCACCCGGTGACGTGTTCGTTTAGTCGAGGGATCTCCCCGCCAGCGAAAAAACCGGGGAAATTGCGGGATCTAAGGCAGCACATCGCTATCCACGTGGCGCAGTTCCCGGTACGGTTTCAGAGGTAGTTGCTGCGATGTTCGCTCTGGTCGCCAGGGCCTGCAACCGGTTCCTGAAATGTACTTAGCGGCGGGGGTACACGTGTCTGATGAACAGTTGAAGGTCGATCTTGCAGCGCTGGGGAAGTTGTCGCCACAGTTGCAGGGGTTGGCCACCAAGCTGACCAAGGCCGCGACCTCGCACCCTGGCGGTGAGTCTGGTCGCTCCCCGGCGACGGTGGCTATCGGCAAGCTGGTGAGCAAGTCGGTCCCTAACGTGCAGCGGAGTTTGGCCGCACGCCTGAACACCGTGGCTGACCTGTCGGCGCAGACGGTGACGCAGTTCGGGGATACCGAGGAGCACGTCACCCAGGCCATCCGCTCGGCGGCCGGGTTGGCGTTGACTCGTGATGTACCGATGGGGGAGCGCTGATGTCCGCGCGGTCGTATCAGCTGCTGTTGTCTACGCCGACGAAGGCCAATATTGAGCTGATGCGTCAGGCGATGGTGGCTGGGGTCGAGATTCAGCAGACGGGCGCTGACTACAAGACGGCGGTGGAGCGTCCCGGTGGCGAGTACTGGGACGGTGCGGCGGCGGATGCGGCACGGGAGACCGCTAGCAGCGACGAGAAGGTGTTTCTCGGTGCCGGGCAAGCGATCCTGAATGGCGCACCCAAGGTTATCGACGCGCTCTCGCGGGAGTTGGAGCAGCAGAATGCCACCATCGCGCTGCACGACCAGGCAACGGGTGATCATTACAAGATCGCCGATGATCTGACCGTCGAATGGGACGCGCCCAAGGGCGCTTCCGATGAGCAGATCGCCAAGGGCAAGGAGTACGCCGCCAATATCCAGGCACGGCTACAGCGGTTGTACGACGCGTGGGGGGCTGCCGACCTAGAGGCGGCCAGTCAGGTCGATGCCATGGATTTGGATACCCTGCTGGCCCCGGTGGGCGGTTTGGATGCGGCACGCGGTAACGAGGATGGCTCAGCTCTGCAAGGCGGATATGTCGATCCTGAGCTGATTAAACGGGTGCGCGCCGCCAGCGTCCTGTCGCCCGAACAGGTTGACGCGCTGGCCGCTGGTAAGCCGGTGACCATCCCGTCCAACCAGATGCAGTACCTGTATCAGCTGTCCCGCTCGCTGGATGGCAAGACACCCGGTGAGGTCAATGCGTTTCTCAACGGGATAGGCAACCCGCAGGACCGCACGGCGGTCAAGGATGCGCTGGCGATGGTGTCTAACAAGAACATTCGCTCCGGGATCGAGAACAAAGCCGGGGTCACCGAGGCCACCCGAGGCAAATTCATCCCTACCGCTGGCTCGGTGGCGAACCTGCCCGATGGGGTGCGCGAAGCACTCACTCGCGCCGATCGGGTGGGGGTCTCGTTCGACAACGCCGCGCGCGGGTACGGCGGACCCCAGACCGAACTACGCGGTGTCGCCGATATGCAGGATGTTGCCAACATTTTCCAGGGCGTCACCCCCGGCTACCTGAACGGTTCGGAGGCCGCCCAGGCGATGCTCGGGGCGGCCTCGGACTACTCCAACGCCGAGATCAACACCCACAACGATAATTTGAAGGACTTCACCAGCGGCATCACCTCTGATGCACGCGGTGACTTCAAATCCGCAGTGGCCGATATGTTCCAGGCTGGCAGCGCCGATCACATGGACATCGCCGAGATGGCCCGCGAGCCCGAAAGTGCTTCACCGGGCGCGGATTCGTTCTTACGGGCGCTCAATGAGCAGCACTGGGGTGATCAAGGCGCCAAGGTCGATGATGTCCTCCAGTGGGCCGCCGACGACCCCACCAACCCGCTGGCGCAGCAGGTCGCCAACGAGCAGGCCCACTATCTGGCTGACCCCGAACACCAGGAAACGCTACGGGACCTGCCGGGACCAGGCCAGCACTTCACCGGAGACTCGTGGGCCGAGGCCAACCCCGAACTGGCCAAAACCACAGCACGACTGGAAGGTTCACACGTCGCCGAGCTGTTCGGCGCCGATAACTCCAACACCCCGGAGATCAAGGCACTCCCGGACGCCGACCAGGCCAAGAACCTGATGGCCAACCTGGACCGGAATGAAGACGCCGCCAAGATCATCAACGGCGGCGCCTACAACGAATACGCGCATAACCTGTCCCACGCGGCCCAGATGCCCGAGGGGGCCGAGCGGGACAACGCATTCGAGGACGGCGGCCGCATCAAGCGCGGCATGCTCGACGGCGCGATGGACGCCCTGAATACCAAGGATGCAGACCCAGCCACCAAGAAGCTCGGAGAATGGGTCACCGGACAACTCGGCGTCGATAAGGCGTTCGCCCCCATTGAAGGCCTCGAAGCTGCCGACCAGGCTATCCAAGGCAACGGCAACCCAGCCGACGCCGCCAACAAAATGGTCACCACCGGCCCCTACGGCTTCAACACCCTCGACAGCCAAAAAGCCATCCTCAACGGGTTACTCCAGTCCAACCCAGACCTCGCGAACTACCCCGACCTCGACCGATACCTAACCAACGGCCACCCCGACCCCCTCAAGATTGCGCAAGATGCCAATGGCGCTCGCACCTTGATCGGAAATGTGCTGCGCGAAAACGGCTTTGCCCCAGACCAGTGGCAGACGCAAGAACAGCAGGGCGCCGACCCCACCAACCGCAAATGGCGACCCACCGGATAGCGGGCGCCCTCACGGCGCTCCTAACTCTGACCGTTGTTGGATGCCAGCAACCGGATACACCCTCGCCACAGCCACCGGAAGACAAGCAGCAGTACACATTCCGATGGATACCCAACCCAAGCCTGGACCTCATGTCTCCCGAGGGCACCTTCGTCCGCGCCATCTCCGAGTCATACTGGAGCGCGGGCCTGTCCTACCGTAACGGGAGATTGGCCTTGGCGGATAAGGGGTATCCCGGGGTCGAACACGCCGAGAACAATGTTTTCGATGGAGGGGACCTCGGGTACTTGGGAGGCGACCCCAGTCAGCCCGTCGTTGTCGGCACGAGATATTACGAAGTGGTGGATTTCCGCCGTGACGGTGCGCGCTATACCGCGACAGTCTGCGACTACTCTGGCCAGACCGCGCAGAAGGAACGCGACGGGAGCTACGGCAGCCGCGGCTCGACTCCGACCGGCATCACCAAGGTGTACACCTTCGGCCCCGATCCAGCACTGACACCCGATCAACAACACGCCCCACCCGCTCAGCAGCGCGGCCCCGCACGGCGGCCCACAGACGACGTCTTCGGGACCTGGCTCCTGTTCGAGGAACCGCGCGTTAGCGACGAACAACGCCGCATATGCAACAAGCTTGCGCCTGGTACGCCCCCAGATTGGCCGGACATCTACAAACGTGCCGACCCACCGCCTACGCTGCCGCCCGATCCCGGCTGGCCAGAGGGAAGCTCGGCATAGCGGTGGACGTCATGACCACCCGCATGGTCAGACTCTGCCGGTGAGCCCCAGCTCCGTATTTCCGTATTTATGTATTTATGTTTCTGCTGGCGGGCGGATCGGGGGATCGCCGGATGTGCTTTCGGGGCGCGGTATGTGCCCGCCTTGTCAGTCTGATCCGTTCATGATGATGGCTGCGATCGGCTCAGACATCCTCCGGCCATCGCGTTGAAGTATGCGATGGCGTCGTCGTGGCGTTGGTCGTAGTGATTTGGATCTGTGCCGTCCCATTCGCGTTGCGCGTCGCTCCATTTCTGCAACGGCACTGCAGCTTTAGCGTTCGGCGCGGCGTAGTAGAACGCGAACTGGGCACGTTCTTTCCATAGACCTGTGGGTATTGCGGCGACCATGGCCCCGGTAGGTAGATACACCCAGACCGAGGCGCCGATGTTGTTCGAGTCAAAACCGATCGTGTTAAACGGCGCAGGCAGGTCGGCGTCGTCGTAGGAATGATCTAAAACAGCCCAGCCAGCCGGCGGCGCTTCGTCGTTGTTCACCACCCCATGATGGCAGCGGTTCTCGGCGTGTCTGGCCGTCACCAAGAACCGCAGCCGCCAGTAGCTCAGGGCCTCGGCCGGCTCGGACCGTGGCCTGGCAACCAGGTGGTGCCGTATCACCTCGGTTCAGCCGTTGCCGAATGGTGGCGGCTATCAAGATCAGATAACCAGGTGTTTGTCTGCGGGGTTGTTTCGTTGCTGGGTGTCGCAGTTAAGGTGTACTGTCACAGCAATAGCCCCTGATTGTATGTAACTGGAGTCCCGCCTATGAGCACACCAGCCCGCCACGCTGCGCAGGGTACGTCGCGGCCTGTGGCGGTGACCGACTGCCGCGACCTGGCCGCCGTCAGCGAACCCTCGGGCGATATCGCGTCAGCGCCGGCGCACGGTGATCAGTCCAGTTCAGGACGGCAGGCGACAGCGGTGATCGCCGGAGGCGCCCTGGCGGCCGCGGCAGGGGCCGGGCTGCACCATCTCTACCGAGCCGGTGACAGCTTCGGCGATCTGGCGGTATGGATTGTCCCGCTGCTGTTCTGGTTTTCCTGCCTGGGCGGCGGCATCAAGCTCGCGATGTGGGGCGCTAGACCGGTCACCGCGGCGGTATTCGACGTGGGCAAGACACGCTTGACCGAGACGGGGCACGCTGTCGTGGCTGGTGTCGGCGTGATCGCCGGGGCGTGGGGCATGTGGTTCACGTTCAGGGGCGGCTACGGCACGTGGTGGCATCAGATTTCCGGCGAGACCGGCTGGTCGCTGATGTTGGGTGTGGGTCAGATGCTCGTGGCGGTTCTTGCCGGCGCTGCGTTATTCACCGGCGGCAAGTACCTGGCCGGTTTGGTCAAAGACGCCCTGGTCGAGGCGGGCTTGCTCGCCGAGCACGACCGCAGCGGCCACGGCAGCGGTGCGCCGTGGCATCCGGCGCTGCTGGCCGCCCTGATTGCGGGCGGGGCTGGATTGGTGATCCTGACGGCCTGGCTTACCCCGCACCTGTCTACGACCATCGCGGGCACCCCTGTGTTGCCTGCTATCGCCGCGATCGCAGCCGTGATGGCGTGGGCGGTCGGGGCGAACCTGGGCTGGTGGCAAGGACTCTCAGGTCTCTACACCTGGGCGACCGCCGCCTCGCAGAAGGCTTCCGCGACCGCCGCGGTCATCGCGGTGCTGATGTTCTCCGCCGGTGGTTTGGGCCTGGGCTGGTTCACCCCGGCCACGGTGCCGCAGGCCCACGCGGCGTGCCCACCTGATTGCGGTGGCGGCGGCGGTCTGGACGGCCCTCCTGGGGGCGGCCAAATGTTCCAGCCCCCGTCACAGGGTGGCCAGCAGCTCCCCGACTACAACAGCGGCAATTACGGCCGCCCGGCCCTGGATCAGAACAGCGGAATCAGTATCTACAACGAAAACCCTGCATCCGGACAGGTCCCGTCACAAACCGGCGGGCAACAGTCGATGCAGGAACCGCCGTTTCGGGCCAACCCGGATGGTTCCTGGCAGGCACGCAACGGCGAATGGTCCCCACCCAACTACCAGAGCGCCACTCCTGGCCTGACCCAAGGCCCTGGGCGGCCCAACCCGGACTTTCCCGGGAACCAAGCCCGGCAAGCTAATCCGGGCTCGCAAGGAGGTAATCAGGCGCAGCAGCAGCCTGCCCAACAAGCACCCCGGCAGGCACCCGAACAACCCCAGCAGCCCGATCAGCAGCCGCAACAGTCCGATTCGCAGAAGATCGACGATCTGACCCGACAGCTGCAGGATCAACAGCAGCAGTCCACCCAGGACCGTCAGCGTCTGGATGAGCTGACCCGCCAGTTGCAGCAGCGCGACAACCAGAAACAGCAGCAGCTGCCGAGGTTCCCGTCCAAGGACGACAAAAAGGACCGCGACCAGGACCGTGACAAGCAGTCCGGCGACAACGATCTGGCAGCGCTACTCATGGGAGCGGCCTCCACACGGCGCCGCAAGCAGGGCGACCAGGAACAAGGCCCGGATACCCAGGCGCTCGGCCAAGACGCCACTCAGGCCGCGCAATCGCTACCCGGCGACGTGCAGACGTATGTGCAATCCGGTCAGCAGATCGGCCAATCGTCCGGGCAAGCCGCTCAGGGCTTCGCCTCTGCCGGGCAGGCGGGTGCCTCTATCGCGTCGTCGGCGCAGTCAGGGGCGGTCAACCCGCAAGACGCCATCACCGTGGTGCAGGGCGTCTCACAAGGCATCCAGGGCACCGCTGACGCGATCAATGCAGGCAGCCAGATCGTGAAAACCGCCCAAGGAGAAGCCGATCAAGTCGCCCAGGCGGTCGGGGACGCCAACCCGCAGCTGAAGCCTCAGGTCGAGCAGTTCACGCAACTCAACGACACCGTGTCGAAGGGCACCGAGGGCGTTGGCCAAGTCGCACAGCTCACCTCGCAGGGAGCTGGCTTGGTGAATTCGGTGAGCAGCATGGATCCGTCCGGGGTGCAGGCGGTGGATTTGCAGTCCGGGGAAGTGCCGGCTGACATGGTGGGCTGGGAGGTAGCCACGAGCGGGCCGTCAGACGTGGGCGGGGATCCCGGTGGACAGGGCGTAATGCCGCGGTTCATCGACCCGAATACTTTGGTTCCGCCGCCGGATCCCAATGCTGTGACGCAAGGACCGTACTCAGGGATCACGGTCGACAAGCTGCTCGATGCGATGTCGGGCTATGACCTGACTCCGGAGGCGGCCCAACGTTATTTGATACCGATGGATAACGCGATGAAGACCGGCGGTATGGATACGCCCCAGAAACAGGCCGCGTTCCTGGCGGAAATCAAGTACGAGAGCAAGGGATTGACCGACTGGACCGAGGACTACAACGATCCTCCCGGGCTCAAGGAGTACTTCAACGGCATCATGGGTCCAGGCACTCAGGCGTGGACCAACTTGGGGAACAGCGAACCCGATGATGGCTGGCGGCTTTTTGGCCGCGGCCCCATCCAGCTGACTGGACGCGCCAACTACACCGGCGCCGGGCCTTACATCGGTGTACCGAATTTGGTCGATACCCCCGACATCATCACCGATCAGGACCCGGCTACCGGTCTTATTGCCAACCCAGCACTGGGATTCAATGCTGCCGAATGGTTTTGGAGCCACGGAAACCAAACCGGTGAGAGCATGAACGGTCTGGCCCAGGCCGGACAAATGGACCGAATCAGCAGGATCGTCCAAGGCGGAACTGATGGTATGGCGCAGCGGGAAGCCAACTTTCAGCACATCCTCGACGTGCTGAGCAAGTGAGCCGGTCGATGAGAATCAGCCTGTCCCACAGAAGACGGCGGCCGGCCGGTGCGGCCGTGCTTGTCTCTGCCGTTCTGATGGCCGGCGGCGCCTGCGCGCACCAGTCAGAGGACACTAGTCGGCGAGCGGAGGCGTCCGGTGATGTTGTGGTGTACCGCAGCAAGACCGAACTGGGAATCGTGCACGGCACGACGGCAGATGTGCATGCCCCCGCAGATTTCAGTCTGGTCGTGGACGAACCCGTCCTGACCTCCGACGGTCGATACGCGTTCTCTCGGGCCGGTAAATCTGACCTGATCGTCGTCGACGTGCGCGACGGCCGCACCCGGACACTCCCGTTGCCCAAGCCCTGGGCTCGACTCGTCACCGGAGAAAACAGCGAGGTTCTGTGGTCACAGGAGGAACAGATCATGGCCCTGGATCTCTCCCAGAACACCCCTCAAGCACGAATCGTTCGGGACATGAATGCCTCTGACGGGCAAGGTAATCCAACCGGCAACGTATCTTTGGGCGGTATGGGCTTGGTGGCCGCGCGTAACAACGTGTTCCTGCTCACCGGCGGCGAACAGCAAAGCCAGCTATTCGTGTCACGCCAGGACCAGCCCATCAGGCTACTGGGGTCTATCGACTCAGAGCTGCCCATCAACACCGCCTGGATCAGCCCCGACAGGAAAAATGCCGCATACAGTGCACCCGTACGTAACTGCGGACACGCCGCCGTGACCATCGTGAATCTGGAGACGGGCAATAAGACAACGACGGCACCGCAACCCAACCTGGACGATCAGACCCGCTCGGACATCTTCCGCCTCGGCTGGCAGCCCGACGGAACACTCGACATTGCCTACGGCACCTCACTATGCACCAGCACCGGATCCGGGCTCCAATCACGGGAAGCGTCATCGATCTGGTCATATACCGCAGGTCAATGGACCCAGAGCCAGCCCGGGCCCGTCCTGCAGATCGTGAAACTGCCAGACGGCCGCACCGCCGACCTAGTCCCGGCGGGGCAAAGCAACTCCGGCGCCCTGTACATAGTCGACCAAGGCCAACTCGCCCACATCGCCGACAACGTCCAAACTATCGCCACACCAGCTGGCGCCGAGACGGACTAACCCAGCAGCCGCGCTCGGCGGGCATTTCCGGCGGAGCTGTCCGGTTAGAGGGCACAACCCCCTTTTTGGTCGTGGGAGAATTGCGTATGTCGTATGCACCGGAAATCCTTGCCGCACTTCGTGATCTGTGTCGGGAACGTCAAGCCGTTACAAAAACTGGTTACCTGACCGTCTCGGAGTACGACTCGATCGATGAGGCCATAGAAGAACTCGGTGGCGAATACAGCCCTGGTGTTGTGGACTGGGGCGGGTCGTTGCGTCGCTGTTTGTTCGGCTGATCTCTGGTTACTGGCGGGGTGGCTGTCCTATAAGGGGATCGGTCTGCGCGACAGTCAATTTTCGACCGTCAGCGCGTCGCGGCCTGTGACAATGGTGTCCCGTAAGAACCGCCCGGTGATGTGCCCGTTAGGGGAGGGGTAACCGCTACGCGTGTCGCGACACAGCGTTGGCGATCGCGGTTACGGTTTTTTCATGTTGATTGGGTACGCGCGAGTTTCGACAGATGAGCAGGACACTTCCGTCCAACGGGCTGGGTTGGAAGCCCTTGGGGTGGATCCGGAGCGAATCTATGTCGATCACGGGCTCACGGGCACTCACCGTGACCGACCCGAACTCGAGAAAGCACTTGCAGCCTGCCGCGAGGGAGACACCCTCGTGGTGACCAAATTGGATCGCCTCGCCCGCTCCGTACCGGATGCGCACGGCATCGCCCAGGAATTGGGCTATGGAGGTGTGAAGTTGAACATCGGTGGCTCTGTGCATGATCCATGTGATCCGATGGGCAAGTTGATGTTCAACGTGTTGGCCATGATCGCTGAATTCGAGGCTGATCTGATCCGGCTGCGCACCCGGGAAGGCATGAAGATTGCGCGGGCCAAAGGTCGGCTACGGGGCAAGCAACCCAAGCTCACTAAAGCCCAGCACCAACTCCTGATGGCCCTACATTCCGCCGGCGAGCACACCAGTGCTGAACTGGCCGAACTGTTCGGGGTGGCCCGCTCCACCATCTACCGCACCATCAAGCGTGTGAACCGGGCTGCAGCAGATCGGCCGGTAATGCAGTGAGCTCGACCCATATCTTCGTTGACGAATCCAAGCACCGCAATTATCTGTTGGTGGCCGCGACGGTGGTCCCCGGCGATCTGGAGCCTCTGCGAAAATTGGTACGCGCCATGGTGTTACCTCGTCAACGTCGTTTGCATATGGCCAAAGAAAGCGACTCCCGGCGAAAGGTGATCGCCGATGCAATCTGCGCGGCCGAAGTGACCTCGATGGTGTACACCGCCGATGCGGGCACCTATCGGCGTGAACTCGATGCTCGATACGCCTGTCTTCAAGCGCTTGTTCGCGACACGGACCCAAATCTGAATACCCGGATCATCCTCGAACAAGACGACTCGCTCATCGACTGGGACCGCCGCCAGCTCTACACCCTGACTCGCCAGCATGTTTCACATATGCAGTACGCCCATCACCGGGCGGCCACCGAACCATTACTGGCCCTGCCCGACGCGATCGCCTGGTGCTGGGCCAAAGGAGGGACCTGGCGGACCCGCATCGAGCCGACTATCGCCGGCATCCGGCAGGTTTAAACCGGCTCCAGATAGCGCGAAACCCGGCTCACCAACCGTCCGGATGGCTGCCGGGTTCACTTCCTTTGGCTAGTGCCGCAGGCTGATGACCAGTCTACAGCGATTTGATGAGTGGTCAACAACATCAAATACCGAGCTTGTGGACCCGCCGAAACAAGATCTGACGCTGTGAACAGGTGTTTCAGAGAAAGATGCGAGACCGAATTAGTTAGAAACGATACCGCCCCGCTAGGGCGGTGGTGGGTTGTTGGTGATGGCCGCGATGATCTGTGCGACGGCGCGGCCGATGTCGGCGATACCTGTGGTGGCGCCGGTTTTGTAGACGATGTAGGCGGCCAACAGGAAGAACTCGGTGACCATCACGGCGGTGGTGATCGTCATGATGATCATGACGATGATGGCGGTGGTGCTCATCTTGGGCTTAGACCACCGGGGGTCGCGCTCTTGAGGAATTTCTGACATGAGCGGGGAGGGAACCATGCAGGGGTGCAAACCCTTGCCCGCGGCGCGACAAGAGGACCAGCCCTACCTGAAGCCCGGACTTGGGTTCAGCCGGTTGACGGTGATGTGCGCAGGTCTCGGAAATCTCCTCGCGCGACCTGGGCTACTACGGCTTTCTCGGCTTCCGTTGGGGGTTTCAAACGAAGATGCAGACGTCCGAGCCATCGGTCGAGCACACGATCTACTCGCGCCAGATCGAAATCGTTGTCAGCTTCAGCGAGCGCTATGCAGCGCGGCTCGGATAGCTGGCCCGCTGCGCGGTACGAGGGCGTCCTTGGACATGCAGAAAAATGTTGTCTTACTCGGGTGTGCTGTCCGGGCCGGTTCGCCAGTGGTTGGCATTGAGCTGGGCGCGTGTTTCCAGCGCGATGTCGATGTCCTCGCTGGTGCCGTGTGGCCAGTGCATGAAGAAACGAACTGTCCTTTCTAGGCGATCATCGAGTTCGATGTAGGTGCTAAATAGGTGCTTTTTCCGCTCGACTTCCTGCGGCGTCAGATAGTTGCTCAACCATTTCTTGGCGTGCTCACGCGCCTCGGCGGCGGTGACGTCTGCTTCGACGTGATGTCGCGTGTGGTAGTCCTGCCCGTCGTGATTCTTCCCCCAAATCCCCACCATCAACACCCCGCGTTTGGGCGGGTTCACTGATCGCCACACGCCCTCGTTGTAGGTCGCGGTATCGGTGACGGTTACTTCTTTATGCTCATTGTCGCCGTCGTAGCCAGCATCGACGTACAGGGTGTCGGTGTAGGTGACGCGCAGTGTTCTGTTCGGCAAAATTTCGGCGGTAGTGAACTTCGCCAGGGTGGCGTCTGTG
>Ga0265327_10001330_pt1 | contig 32077 bp, 31 predicted proteins | sample 41621metaG_FD_202089 | JGI IMG/M metagenome (GOLD analysis project Ga0265327, IMG submission 202089) | Rhizosphere microbial communities from Carex aquatilis grown in University of Washington, Seatle, WA, United States - 4-16-21 metaG | ecosystem: Host-associated > Plants > Roots > Rhizosphere...
GCCAAGGCGCCGAACGACGCCTACCGCGAGGCCGTCAACGCCTCCGACGACGCCGTCCGCACCGCCAAGCTCGCCGAGCACGCCGCCAAGGTCCGCAGCCACATCGACGCCCTCGGCGCCAAGGATTACTGGGCTCAGTTCCAGCCCTCGCCCGAGTTCGTCGTGCTCTTCCTCCCCGGCGACCAGTTCCTCTCCGGCGCGCTGCAGGGCGACCCGACTCTGATCGACCGCGCCATCGCGAAGAAAGTCCTGCTCGCCACGCCCGCCTCGCTCATCGCGCTGCTCAAGGCCGCGGCCTACGGCTGGCGGCAGGAAGCTATCTCCAAGAACGCCGATGAAATCGCCAGCTACGGCCGCCAGCTCTACGACCGTATCGCCGGCTTCGCCGATCACCTCGAGAAGGTCGGCCGCAGCCTCGAGAACGCTAGCAAGTCCTACAACTCCGCCGTCGGTGCCTTCGAGGGCTCGCTCCTCCCCGGCGCCCGCAGGTTCGTCGAGCTCGGCGCCAAGGGCACGAAGGAACTCCCCGAGCCCGCCGTCGTGGAAACCACGCCGCGCGAAATCCAGAAACGGGCCTGAGATTATGCACCACGACAAAGGGATCGATGGCGTCTGGCAGCCCGTCTACGCCGAGATGGACGGCGAGGAGGCGCCGAAGATGATGCTGGATAAAATGGAGATCGAGCTGGCCAACGGCGAATACGCCGTGAGGTTCGGCGGCGTCACCGCCGACCAAGGCAGCTATGTCATCACCGCCGAGGGCCTCACCCTCGCCGGCATGATCGGCCCGAACGCCGGCCGCACCATCCCCTGCCTCCACAAGTTCGCGGGCAACGTCCTCTCGATCTGCTACGGCCTCGGCGGCACGCGCCCGGACAAGTTCTCGACCGCGAAGGACCAGCAGCGCTACCTCGCCAATTATCACCGCAAGGGGGTGTGAGTGGAGGGCCCGCGGCTCTGCGCCCCATTTGGATTTTGGAGGGACGGTCTCCGCCCGTCCGCGGCCCGTCGGAGACGGGCCCTCCACGATCCGGCCCGTTCCTCCACCCACCGCTATTCCGGCGTTTCCTTTTTGGGCTTTTTCGTGCCTTTTAGTGGCCATCCTTCAGCCAGCCCCATGCACGTCGCGGCCCTCCACCTCTACCCCGTCAAGTCCCTCCGCGGCTTCGCCGTGCCGGCGGTGGAGATCGACGACCTCGGCTTTGCCGGCGACCGGCGCTTCCTCGTGATCGACGAGACCGGCAAGTTCCAGACGCAGCGGCAAAATACCCGCATGGCGCTCGTCGACACCGCACTTGCGAACGGCACCCTAACTCTCTCGGCCGACGACGCCGGAAGCGTCAGCGTGCCGACCGCCTCCGATCCCACCGCGCCGCTGTGCACGGTGACCGTCTGGAAGAGCGAGGGCCTCCAGGCCGAGGACTGCGGCCCGGCGGCGGCCGCTTGGCTCAGCGACTTTCTCCAGTTCAAGTGCCGGCTGGTCCGGATCGGCGGAAAATTCCGCCGGCCGGTGCTCAAAAAGGCCGGCCGGCCGGGCGACGCCTTCAGCTTTGCCGACGGCGCGCCCGTCCTCGTCACCAGCGAGTCGTCCCTCGCCGACCTGAACGACCACATCCAGGAAAACGCCGGCGACCCGGTGCCGATGGACCGATTCCGGCCCAACCTCGTCATCAGCGGCTGCGCCCCCTTCGCCGAGGACGGTTGGCCGGCGATCCGCATCGGCGACACGGTCCTGCGCACGGCCGGCAAGAGCGACCGCTGCATCGTCACGACCACCGACCAGTTCACCGGCGCGCGCGGCAAGGAGCCGCTCCGGACGCTGGCGATCTACCGGCGCGACCCCGTCAACCCCTCGTCCGTCTACTTCGGCGTCAACTTCATCAACGAGACCAAGCGCGGCACCGTCCGGGTCGGTGATCCGGTGCTGGTCCCCTGATCCCGCCCCGACGTCCGCCTTCCCCGTGGAACTACTCCATCAGCTCACCACCAAGGGCGCCCTGCTGGCCATCGGCATCTCGCTGTGCGTCGTCGGGATCATCATGCGCGGCTTCACCCGCGACGCCCTCCGCGCCCGCGCGCTCCGCCAGCAGCACGAGTTGCACGAACGCAAACTGGCCGAGGCCAGCCGCCAGGCACCGCTCGACGACGCCCCGGGCTCGTTCGAGCGGAGCCTGCCCGCGATCGCCAACGCCGTGGCGCTGGCCGGCGTGGCGATCACCATCGCGTCGTTCCTGCGGTAACCGTCTCCGTGGAAACGCGCGCCCCTGCCGTGCTCAACTCCAACTTACTCCCCCTACCCTCATGAAACACCCACTCACGCATCAGCCTACCGCGCTCCTTCTGCTTTGCGCCCTGCCCTGCTGGCTTAGGGCCGCCGATCTTCCTGCCCTGCCACAGGACGGCGCGTTCATCGATGCGGAAGGAAGAACTCATATCACCCGGGTCGTGCCCGTGCCTGCGACCGTCAGCCCCGAGGCTCAGGCCAAGCTCGCCAAGCCAGCACCATCCATCCTGTCGTCGCAGGCCACGGTGGCGGAACAGCGGGAGAAAATAGACGCGCGGCAGGCCAAGGATGCGGCCGACTGCCTCAAGGTTTACCCGGCAACGGTGGCCTCGGCGGTGATGGCGGGCGTCCCGGTGCGCCTCGTCACCCCTCCCGCGATCGGAGCCGGCAAGGAGAGCCGCGTGCTGCTCAATATCCATGGCGGCGCCTTCCGGGTCGACGCCGGCTCACTGCTCGAGAGCATCCCGATCGCCAGCCTTACCCAAACGAAGGTCGTCAGCGTGCTCTACCGCCTCGCCCCCGAAAACACGTTCCCGGCGGCGGTCGATGACGTGGTGGCCGTCTACCGGGAGCTGCTGAAATCCTACCGGCCGGAAAGGATCGCCATCTATGGCACGTCCGCCGGGGCCATCCTGACGGCGGAGACCGCGGTCAGGATCAGGCAACTGGGTCTGCCGCTGCCCGCCGCGCTGGGGATCTTCTCCGCGTGGGGTGATTTCAGCAAGGCGGGTGACTCGCTCTCGCTGTTCAGCATCCAAGGATTGTCCGGGACGCTGATCCCGCGCGGTCCGACCGGCGTGTCGCCCGACTACGTCGGCCACACCGACCCGACGAATGAGGTTCTGTCGCCCATCTACGCCGACCTGCACGGCATGCCGCCAACGCTGTTTCTCACCAGCACCCGCGACATGCTCCTAAGCGGAACGGTCATGCTACATCAGGCCTTCCTTCGCGCCGGGGTCGATGCCCGGCTCTCGGTATTCGAGGCGTTGCCCCATGCCTTCTGGTTGGACGTCAATTTGCCGGAGTCGCGCGCCGCCGACGAAATGATCGCCCATTTCCTCGACGACCACCTCGGGAAGTAGGCGGCACGCGCCGCCCGGTCGGCAGCATGCGTCTCAAGCGGGACGAGGCCACGCCCGCGGGAGATCGTCATTCCGCGTCCGGCCTGCTTCTCCGTGCTTTGATCCCCGCCCGGTGCTTCTTCGATTGGATCATCCGGGCTTTCTGCCCGCGGGATTTCTGGCGCTTTTGCCGACGGGCCAGCTCCCGTGCACCCTGGGCCTGATTGGCCGCCTCCTGCCGGCGCCAAGCCAGCTTGTCGGCCAGTTCCGTCCAGGCGATCAATCGATTGAGGGTCTGGCTGCGTTCCCGCTGGCAGCGGACCTCCACCCCGGTTGGTCCGTGCCTTAACCACACGGTGGACGAGGTTTTGTTGATTTTCTGGCCGCCGGCCCCGGCCCCGCGGACAAAACGTTCCTCAATTTGCTCCGGACGCACGCCCAGGGAGACAAATCGCGCCCGCAGCGGCGCTTCCACGATATCCGGAAAATCGGCCATGCTCAGGTTTAGCCAGAAAGCATCCCAAATAGACACGAAAAACCTCCCGGTTGGGCTCATCTTGCTTTTCGGGCGTTTTGGCGACTTTTCGTGGCCAAAACCTGCAACTCCCGCCCTCTTTCGGAGTCCCACCGACGCTCCCGCTCTTCACTTGTCAGCGCACACCGCTCCCTGCTTACTGCACACTCTCATCCCCCTATGATCACCGGTCCCACTTGGTCCCAGAAACTCCGCACCGAAATTGGCAAGGCCGTCATCGGCCAGGATGCGGTCATCGAGCGCATGCTGGTCGCCCTCCTGGCCAACGGCCACGTCCTCCTCGAGGGCATGCCGGGCCTCGCCAAGACCCTTCTCATCAAGTCCCTCGGCTCCGCCCTCGGCGTCCAGTTCGAGCGCATCCAGTTCACGCCCGACCTGCTGCCGAGCGACGTCGTCGGCACCATGATCTTCTCGCCGAAGGACGGCGGCTTCGCGACCCACAAGGGCCCGATCTTCGCCAACCTCGTCCTCGCCGACGAAATCAACCGCGCCCCCGCCAAGGTCCAGTCCGCCCTCCTCGAGGCCATGCAGGAGCGCCAGGTCACCATCGGCGGCAACTCCCACAAGCTCCCGCGGCCCTTCTTCGTCATGGCGACGCAGAACCCGGTCGAGCAGGAAGGCACCTACCCTCTACCCGAGGCGCAGACCGACCGCTTCCTCTTCAAGCTGCTCGTCGACTACCCGTCCGCCACCGAGGAGTCGCAGATGATGGAAATGTGGGGCCAGGTCACCAAGCAGCCCGAGGTCTCCGCCGTCTCCAGCGGCGAGGAACTCCTCTCCCTCCGCACTCAGGTCGACGCCATCCATGTCTCGCCGGCCGTCCAGGCCTACATCCTCGCGCTCGTCCGCGGCTCCCGCGAACTCGCCGCGCAGGCCGAGGGCGGCACCACGAAGCGCCTCCTGAACTTCGGAGCCTCGCCCCGCGCCTCGCTCGCTCTCTTCCAGGCCGGCCGCGGCCTCGCCTGGCTGCGCGGCGCGGACTACGTCTCCCCGGCCCTCGTCCAAGAAATCTTCCACGACGCCCTCCGCCACCGCGTGGGCCTGACCTACGAGGCCGAGGCCGAGGGCCTCACCTCCGACAAGATCCTCGACCAGGTGCTCATCCGCACACCGGTCCCGGCCAAGGTCTGACCCTCAGCAGGTAGGGCCGGCATCCCTGACGAGCGCCGCTCATCCCGAGGATTCTCCCTACCGCCCAAGCCCGCTCCATGTCCGCCCCCGCCCAAACGCCCGCCTCGCTGGTCACCTCCCAGCTCGCGCTGCTCAAGCAGCTCGAATGGCGCGTGCGGCATGCCGTGGAGAACGTGCTCAGCGGCGAATACCGCTCCGCCTTCCGCGGCCGCGGCATGGAGTTCGACCAGGTCGTCAAATACACCTTCGGTGACGACATCCGCGACATCGACTGGAACGTCACCGCCCGCCTCGGCGAGCCCTACCGCAAGAAGTTCATCGAGGAGCGCGAGGTTTCCCTGCTCCTCGTGTTCGAGGACAGCGTCAGCCTGCAGTTCGGCTCCGCCGCGCAGTCCAAGCGCGAGGCCCTGATGGAGCTGGCCGGGCTCGTCATGATGCTCGGCGCCGTCAACCGCGACCGCGTGGGCTTCCTCCACGCGTCCCCCGCCGGCTACAAGCTGCAGGAACCCGTCCGCGGCCGCGGCCAGATCCTGCACGCCGCCGCCACCCTCCTCGGCCAGCCCGCGCCCGATCTTTCAACCTTCAACGTTCAACCTTCAACTTCGCCTGACTTCATCCCCTGGCGCCTGCTGGCCAAGGCCGCGCCGCGCCACAGCATCATGATCTGGCTGGGCGATTTCCCGCCGCGCGCCGAGCCGGATGGCTGGAGCGTCCTCTCGCGCCGCTACCAGACGATGGGCTTCCGGGTCGACGACCCGTGGGACCGCGAGCTGCCCTTCGACCGCACGCTGACCACCTACGATCCGGTCGCCGGCCGGCTCGTCACGCTCAACGGCGCGTCGTCCGCCCAGCGCGCCGCGCATGCCGACTGGGTGAAGGTGCGTGACGACGCCTTCCGCTCGATCTTCCCCGCGCCGCTGAGCCGGCTCACGGTCAGCACCACCGAGGAACGGCTCGAGGCCCTCGTGAAGTTCTTCCACGCCCGCATGGCCGCGGGCCGCCGCCGCTGATGAAGGACTACGCCCTCCACGATCCCCTCTGGCTGCTCGCGCTGCTCATCCTGCCGCTGCTCGTCTGGGTGCGCGGCCGCCGCGGCGCTCCGGTGCTGATCGTGCCCTTCGCCGCGTCGTGGCACCGGCCGTCCCTCATTCCGACCTCCCGCTGGCCGGCCGCGCTGGCGATGACCGGCCTCGTGCTGCTGATCATCGGACTCGCCCGGCCGCAACTCGTCGAGGACAAGCGCGAGGTGAAGCAGCAGGGCTACGACCTGATGCTCGCGATCGACCTTTCGGGCTCGATGCTCGCTGAAGACTACGAGCGCGACGGCGAGCGCATCAACCGCCTGCAGGCCATCAAGCCCGTCATCCAGGCCTTCATCAACCAGCGCACCAGCGATCGCATCGGCCTCGTCGTATTCTCTGGCCGCGCCTACACCCTCGCGCCGCTGACCTTCGACCACGACTGGCTCGCCCGCCAGGTCTCGCGCCTGAAGATCGGCATGATTGAGGACGGCACCGCCATCGGCGACGGCCTGGGCATCGCGCTGACCCGCCTCGAGCAGGCCGGTCGGCAGGAGGGCAACAAGCGCAAGGGCGCGTTCGTCGTCCTGCTCACCGACGGCGCCAACAACCGTGGCCTGCTCACGCCCGAACAGGCCACCGAGATCGCGAAGTCCCGCGGTGTGCCAGTCTACACGATGGGCGCCGGCCGCGACGGGCTGGTGCCGATGCCGGTGTTCGACGACAACGGCAACAAGATCGGCTACCGGCGGGCGATCGCCGACCTGGACGAGAACGCCCTGCGCCAGATCGCGGACGCCACCGGCGCCCAATTCTTCCGGGTGGCGGAGACAGGCACGATCGAGAAAGCCTTCGCCGCCATCGACAAGGCGCAGAAGATCGAATTCCAGGCCAAGTCCTACCTGCTCACGACGGAGTTCTTCCACTGGTTCGCCGTGCCCGGCGCCTTTCTGCTCTTCCTCGGCGCCCTCTTCGCCCTGCCGCCGCAGCTGCCCTTCCGTGGTAGGGCGCGGACTCCGCTCCGCGCCGGGCCGGCGCCGAAGGGACTCGGCACCCTCCCGACAAAATGAGCTTCCACTCGCCGCATCTCCTCTGGCTGCTCGCGCCGCTCGTGCTGCTCTTCTCGTGGGAGCTGGCGCGCCACAGCGCCCGCGCCGCGGCGACCTGGCCGAAGATCGCCCGCGCCTGGGCCGGCGCCTTCGACGTCTCGCTCGGCGCCAAGCACACCACCGCCGAGACGCGCCCGCGCATCTGGCTCTGGTTCGGCCTCGCCTGCTGCATCGTCGCCCTCGCCCGCCCGCAGTGGGGCACCGTCGAGGAGCAGGTGTTCGACCAGTCGCGCGAGGTCCTCATCGCTGTCGATCTCTCGCGCTCCATGCTGGCGCAGGACGTGAAGCCCTCGCGCCTCGACCGGAGCAAGCTGCTCATCACCTCGCTGCTCGACGGCCTCAAGGGCGAGCGCGTCGGCCTCGTGCTGTTCGCCGGCACCGCGTTCCTCCAGAGCCCGCTCAGCGCCGACTACGAGATCCTCCGCGAGTTCCTGCCGGCGATGAACCCCGACTACCTCCCCGAGGGCGGGACCAATTACCACGACATGCTCGACATCTCGATGCAGGCCTTCGGCACTTCCACGGCCGACCGCTATCTCATCATCCTGAGCGACGGCGAGGCAACCGACGAGAACTGGCAATCCCTCGTCGAGCCGCTCAAGGCCAAGGGCATCCGCGTCATCGGCCTCGGCGTCGGCACGGCGCAGGGCTCCTTCATTCCCGATGCGGCCGGCGGCTTCGTCAAGGACGAGCGCGGCGCCGTCGTGCTCGCCCGGTTGAACAGCTCGACCCTGCAGGAACTCGCGCAAGTCACCGGCGGCGCCTATACGGACGCGAGCAGCTGGGTCGACCTGCCCGGCCTGCTGAGCAAGACCGTCGAGGCCGGCCGCAAGGGCGAGTTCGCCGAGAAGAACACCGCGCGGAAGATCGAGCGCTTCCAGTGGTTCCTCGCCCCGGGCCTGCTGCTCCTGCTCATCAGCTTCTGGGCCGAGTTTCCCGTCCGCCCCCGCGAGCGCGCGTTGCCCTTGGCGGGTCGCGGGGCCGGCAGGCTGACGCAGAAGGCTCCCGCGATCGTGGCAGGCTTGGTCGGCCTCTTCACCTTCTTCTGCGTGCAGCCCAAGGCCTCGGCCGCACCCCCAACCAGCAAGGAAGACCAGACGGTGGAGGATGTATTCACCGCCCCGTTGAGAAAAAAAATTGTCGAACTGGTGACCAAGGATGACCTCACAGCCAAGGACTTTGCCGGGTTTGCCGATACCACCATCATCTATGGCAACCGGCTAACGGCCTCCCGGCTCCGCATCCCGGAGAAACCACTCAAGGACGCCTTGCAGGCCGTCGATCAAGGCGAGCAACTGGACGCCAAAGCCGCGGAATGGTCCAAGCTGCGCTCGCAGTTGCAGGAATTGCTGAAAAAACCTGAACCGCCGCCGCAGGACCAGAAGAAACAGGATCAGGACAAACAAAAGCAGGACCAACAGAGGGACCAGCAGCAGAAGCAGGATCAAAAGGATCAACAGCAGCAGCAAAACCAGGACAAGCAGAAGTCCGATCAGCAGAAGCAGGACGAGCAAAAGCAACAGCAGGAACAGCAACAGAAGCAGAACCAAGACGCCTTCGGCGACATGAAGGACAAGCAGGACCAGAAGGCCGAGAAGAAGCCTGAGCCCCCCCAGAAGCCCGGCACCCAGAAGGTCGGCGGCCAGCAGGACAAGAAGCCGGAGGACCAGCTGCAAGACCCCGAGCTCGCCATGCCCCTCCAGAAACTCGAGCAGGTCCGCAACCAGGATTCCCCCGCCAAGCTCCAGCAAATCATGCAGGGCCAGCAGCAAAAGCCCAAGGCCACCGCCAAAGATTGGTAAACCGTATGCGTCGTCTTTCCGTCATCTTTCTCTTCGGCTTCGTCACCGCCCTCACGGTCCTCACCGCCCGCGGCCAGTCCGTGCGCTGGGATCCGCCCGGGGGCTCGCTGGGCTTCAACCAGGTCTCGCAGCTGTCCCTCACCTTCGAGAATTGCGAGCCGGACGGCGACGTGCGCCTGCCCAAGGTCGACGGCCTCACCTTCCAGGGCCAGCCCTCGCAGAGCAGCGAGACCAGCATGGTCAATTTCCATGTGACGAGCCACTTCTCCCTCGTCTACCCCGTCCTGCCGAAGAAGCGCGCGACGATCACCATCCCGGAATTCGAGATCAAGACCGACAAGGGCGTCATGAAGGTCGCCGCCGCGAGCTACACCGTGGGCGACGCCACGGTCGGCGGTGCGGGCAACGGACCCGCGCTCGACGATATCGCGTCGGCCAAGCTCGTGACGCCGAAGACCACCTTCTGGGCCGGCGAGGTCTTCCCCGTCACCTACAACCTGAACGTCGTGCGGCGCTACTTCCATTCGCTGGCCACGAACGTCGACTGGCCCTCCGCCCCGCTCGTGGCCGAGGACTGGAGCAAGCCCGATCCGAACGAGGCCTTGGTGCGAGGCGAGCGCCGCGTGATTTCCAGCCAGTCGACCCGCGCCTACGCCAAGTCGCCCGGGAACCTCACGATCAAGCCCGCCTCGCAGATGGTGAACCTGATGGTCGGCACCACCGGCTTCGGTCTCTTCTCGCAGGCCACGGTCGAGCAGCGCGCGCTGCAGTCCGATCCGCTCGAGCTGACGATCAAGCCGCTCCCCGCGGCCCCGGCGGATTTCTCCGGCGCCGTCGGCGAGTTCACCTTCACCTCGAAGGTCATCCCGACCAACGCGGCCGTCGGCGAGCCCGTGACCTGGACCATCGAGCTGAGCGGCACCGGCAACTGGCCCGACATCTCCGGGCTGCCGCAGCGCGAGGTCTCCAACGAGTTCCAGGTCGTCCAGCCGAAGTCGCGCCGCACGATGAAGGACGGCGCGCTCTTCGAGGGCGCGCTCAGCGAGGATGTCGTCCTCGTCCCGGGCCGACCCGGCACCTACAAGCTCGCGCCGGTCCGCTTCACCTACTTCGACACCAAGTCCGGCAGCTACAAGACCGTCTCGAGCGACCCCGTCACCGTAACCATCACGGCTGGCGCACCCGCCGTGCAGCCGAGCCCCGGCTCCGGGGCACCCGTGCAGTTCTCGCTCAACCCGCCGGCCTCCACCTCTCCCTCGGCCCCGGCCCTGCCGCCGGCCACGCCACCTGTCCCGCCCGAGAATCTCCCCCGAGATCCGATCGCCGAGGCACAGACCGGTTTCGTGCCGTTCCGCGCCAACCAGTTCTGGCTGGTGGTGACAGCGCCCGCCGTGATTCTCGTGCTGATCGTCTGGACCGCCCTCGCCGCCCTCCGCTCCCGCGAGAACGACCCGCAGCGCCGCCGCCGGGAAGCCCGCGCCAAGGTCGCCGCCGCCCTGGCCGGGCTCCGCAGCTCCGGCTCTCAACTCTCAGCCCTCAACTCTCAACTCAGAGTCTGGCAAACGGAGACGGCGAGGCTTTGGGAAGTCCCGCACGCCGCGCCGGGCGCGCCACTGCTGCAGGCCTGTATCGGCGCGCATGAGCAAGCCGCCGCGGCGACTTGGGCCGCACTCTGGAACGACGCCGACCGCGCCCTACACAGCCGCGAACAAACCCTGCCAAAGGACTGGCTGGCTCGCGCTGACGCTGCGCTCGACGCCGTCAAGGTGCCGAGCTGGCCGGTGCTATCGCTTCTGGGCATGAGCAACCTGCTGCCGTTCCTCTTCACTCTCGTCTTCGTGCTGCTGCCCGTCGCCGCCCACGCCGACGGCGCCTCCGACGCCTACAAACGCGGCGACTTCGCCCCGGCGGAAGCCGGCTGGCGCAAGGCCCTCGAAAATTCCCCGTCCGACTGGGCCGCCCGCCACAACCTCGGGCTTGCCCTCGGCCAGCAGGACCGCTGGGCCGAGGCCACGGCGCACTGGACCAGCGCCTTCCTGCTGAATTCCCGCTCCGATACCACCCGCTGGGATCTCTCCCTCGGCTTGCAGCGCTCCGGCATCGCGCCGCCGGAGCTGGTCGAACTCTCCCGCGGCGAAGGCCGCTCCCGTCTCGCCCGTTTCGCCAGCCCGGGCGAATGGCAGCTGGTGATCATCCTGGCCGCCCTCCTGCTCGCCGCCGCGCTGATCGTGCTCCTGCTGCAGGGTTACGGGCGAGTCGGCACCTGGGCCAAACCGGTGGCGCTGGGCACCAGCCTGGTCGCCGTGCTGCTGGCCGCCGCCGCCACGCTCAGCCTGCACACCTACGGGCCGCTGGCCGACCCGGAGGCCGCCTTCGTGTGGAAGGCATCCGTGCTGCGTAGCATCCCAACCGACGCCGACGCCGCCCAAAAGAGCTCGCCCCTTTCCGCCGGATCCCTCGCCGTCGTCGAGAAGACCTTCCTCGGCTGGACCAAGCTCAGCTTCCCCGGCGGCCAGACCGGCTGGGTGCGCACCGAGGATCTGATCAAGCTATACCGGTGATCCTGCTAGATGGTGGCGGGAGTATCGGTTCCCATTGGAGGGCCGATCTCCTGATCGGCCGCGGCACGTCAGGAGACGGGCCCTCCACCAAACCGCGGGACTGACGGACCTCTCTTCCCGTCTGTCCCTTACTTCGTATTGAACCACTTCGCGTCCCCCGGCTGATGGCTCCAGTTGTCCAGAAGCGGGAACACCTCGCCCACCGTGCGGGCCACGGCATATTTGCCGCGGATCGTGGTGTGCATGAATTTCTCGGCCATGATCCGCTCGAACAGGCGCAGCAGGTCGTCGTAGTAGCCGTCCTGGTTCAGGATGATGACCGGTTTGCGCAACACCTCGAGGTGCGCGAGGGTCAGGATCTCCATCAGCTCCTCCAGCGTGCCCCAGCCGCCGGGCAGCGCGACAAAGGCGTCGGCGCGGGTCTCCATGAGCATCTTGCGCTCGCGCATCGTAAGCACGGTGATGAGTTCGTCGGCCTGGGTGAATTCCAGTTCGCGCACCTTCATGAACTCGGGGATGATGCCGACCACGCGGCCACCGGCGGCCTTCACGCCGCGCGCCACGGCGCCCATCAGGCCGGTCTTGCCACCGCCGTAGACGAGCGTCCACTGCCGCCGCGCCATCTCCGTCCCCAGTTCCGTGGCGGCGGCCACATACTTCGAGTCGAGCCGGTCGCTGGAGGAACAGTAGACGCAGAGGGACTTTTGCATTTTTCGATTAACCACGGATGGACCCGGATTGGCACGGAAAAATTTCCGCGTGTTTCACCGTCGCCTTGGGTTTTATCCGGGTTCATCCGTGTAGTCCGTGGTCCCCTCCGTCGCTCCAATCTACCGCGGCCGGCTCGCGCCGTCCCCGACCGGCCTCCTGCACCTGGGCCACGCGCGGACCTTCTGGAGGGCCCAGAAGCGCGCCCGCGCCGCGGGCGGCCGGCTGCTGCTGCGCAACGACGACCTCGACACCGCTCGCTGCCGGCCGGAGTTCGTGGCCGCGATGGTGGAGGACATGCGCTGGTTCGGCCTGGAGTGGACCGAGCCCATGGTTTCGCAAAGCGAGCGGATCCCGCTCTACCGCACCGCGCTCGGCCGGCTGCACGCCGCCGGCCACATCTACCCCTGCAGCCGTTCGCGGCGCGACGTGCTTGCCGCCGCCGGCGCGCCCCACGATGACGCCGAGCCGGACGAGCCGGTCTACCCGCCAAGTTTCCGCCCGCCCGCCGGTGCGCCCCTGCCGCCGTTGACCGAGCCGGTCGCGATCAACTGGCGCTTCCGCGTGCCGGACGGCATGGAATTGGACTTCACGGACCTCGGCTTGGGGCCGAAGCACGCCGTGGCGGGCCGGGAGTTCGGCGACTTCCTCGTGTGGCGGAAGGACGACATGCCGAGCTACCAGCTGGCCTGCGTGGTCGACGATGCGGCCATGGGCATCACCGAGGTGGTGCGTGGCGAGGACCTCATCATGTCGACGTTCCGCCAACTGCTGCTCTACCGGGCTCTCGGGCTGGCGGCGCCGGCTTTCTATCACTGTCCGCTGGTCAACGACGAACGCGGCGTCCGCCTGGCGAAACGACACGACGCTCTCGCCTTGCGGACGCTGCGCGAAAAAGGCCGCACGCCGGAGGAAATCAGGGCGGATTGGCGTAGGGGCGTCGCTTGACGACGCCCGCGGAAGCGGGAAAACCGCGCCCCAACATCGATCCCGCTCAATGCAGGAGCGGGTTCCGCCACACCGGCGGCAGGATCGACTGCGTGCCGAGAAGGTAGTTGCGGTAGTAGAGCCAGAAAACAAATGCCCCGAGGCCGACCAGGAAAAGCATCTCTCCGGCGCTGCCGCCGGTGGACCGGCTGCGGCGGCGCAGCGCCTGCACGACCCAGATCACGCCGGGCGCGATCGCGAAGGCGACCAGCGAGGCGCCGAAGAGGACGAAGCCCATGATGAACAGCGTGCGCAGGACGCCGTCGCTGATGAGCCGCGCCTTGTAGGCGATGATCTCGTTGCCGAGGTTGAGCAGCAGCAGGCAGCACGGGAGCACGTAGTAGCGTTCGAGCGCGGCGGTGGTTTTCATCTCGAGCGCACCATGGGCGAAGTTCATGCCTTGCTAAAAGCCAAAATCGCGTTCCCCAATAGTGCCCCGATGGCCACCTACGTCTATGAAACCATCCCCCCGCAGCCCGGCGCAACGCCGCGACGCTTCGAGGTCGTGCAGAGCATGAAGGACGCCCCGCTGGCCCGGCACCCCGAGACCGGCGAGCCGGTCAGGCGGGTCATCACCGGGGGCTTCGGTTTCATGGGCACCGCCGACCGGTCGGCGGCCGCCCCGGCGGCCCCGGGCTGCGCACCCGGCTGCGCCTGCCACAGCGGCCCGCGCATCCCCTCGATTTAACCCGTTACGCAACCCCGGTTCAAAACCACAACACTATGTCCGACTCCCTCAAGACCGCCTACACCGCACCCGCTGCCACCGCCGGCGGCGGCGTCAACTACAGCGCGCCTGACCTCACCCGGCATCCGCCCCGCAGCCCGCGCACGCGGCTCGGTGGCTACGTCCACCTGCCGCGCCTCATCGACAAGGCCCGCGCGGTCGTCGCCGGCAAGAACGGCGACTTCCACTACAATTGCCCGATCGACCAGCGCTTCCTCGCCTACACCGGCCTGAATCCCGACGCGCTGTTCGCCGAGATCAAGGCCGGCAAGAGCGACAGCGAGATCCTCGCCTACGTGAACGCCAACGCGACGCCCAAGCGTCACGCCGCCGAGATCGCCGCCTGGTCAACCTGGTTCGAGCAGCTCACGCCGACGCCGCCGGACACCCGCGCCTTCTTCAACGACGTCCACCGCAAGAACGCCCCGCAGCGCGAGGACATCGCCACTTGGTTCGACTGGCTCGAGCTCGACGATTATGTGACCTACGGCGGCCGGCCGTAAACCGGGCCAGCCAACCGTTCCCGATTTCAAGCGGAGCCGACCCGGCTCCGCTTTTTTATAGCTCCGTGTATTTGTCCGCGCGCCCCTTCGCCTTCTCGACCGGATATTTCTGCGCGTTGGCGGCCATCTTCGTCTCGATTGCCTTGGCGAGGTCGATGCCGCAGATATTCGCGAACTCGAGCGAGTAGATGACGACGTCGGCGATCTCATCCTCGATGGCGCGGCGTTTCTTCGGGTCGCGCGCGACGTCGAGCGACGCCTTCGACTCGGCCCAGAGGAAATGCTCCATCAGTTCGCCCGACTCGGCGGCGAGCGCCATGCTTAGGTTCTTCGGGGAGTGAAACTGCTCCCAGTCGCGCTCATGCACGAAGGCCAGCACGCGCTGGCGCAGCTCTGCCACGGTGGTCCCGGCATCGGTCATCGGTTTCATGCCGGGAGGCTGGCGGAGTCCGCCCGGACGCGCAAGCCCCGCCGCCGTCGGGTTTTGGGACGGCACAGTTGGGCCCGATTTCGGGCCTCCGCTGCCGAGTCATAGGCCCAAAATTTATTTGTCGGCTGGCACGCGGCGTGCATTTTAGCAGGTGTAATCAGCCCAATGTCCATCGCACTCCAGCAGCAGCGCCTCCAGCGAGCCGGCACTTCGAATACGAAGGCCGGTCAGCCGATTGGTTGCGTGCATATGTGCCAGTGCGCCTCCCAGTGGCTGAAACAGATTACCGGCCCGGGCTGCCTCCGCTGACCAAAACCCGAAGGGTTTTTCTTTCAGCTCCCAGGAGTCCCGGCGGTAACCCAACCGACGAGAAAGGAACCATCATGCATACCATCATCCATCGCCATCATAACAGTCGCTTTCCGCGCCCGGAGTCCTCGCAGGACTTCCGCTCGCCGCACTACGACTGCACGGACCTGCCGTCGGCGCTGAAGCTCGTGCTCTACGTGCCGGGCGTGGAGGCCAGCGGCGTGGATATCACCACGCAGGGCCCCGACCTATTTGTGACCGCGCGCAAAACCCACCACGTCCGCGCCAACTGGCAGGCGCTGCATCTCGAAAGCGTGCAGCGCGATTACCAGCTCAAGCTGCGGCTGGGGGCGGGCTTCGACTACGAAGCCCTGCAGGCATCCGTCACCCGGGGCGTGCTCACCATCGTGCTGCCGAAAAGCAGGCTGGCCTCGGCCAGTGCGCCGGACCGGCAGCGCCAGGTGGCATAACCCCGCGGAAGCTGGCGCGCGCGTCCGGTCCACGGGCGCGCGCGCAAGTTTTCCTTTTTTTCTGGAACAATCCGGCGGCTGCCGGGTTCTGACCTGTATGAGGCCCTGACCAGGCCCCACCCAAAAACACCATGACCTACTTCCCGCATCACCCCGCCAAGCTTCCCGCGACGACCCCGTCCGGCCTGCTGGCCTCCGTGCGGCAGGCGATCAACCGCGACATCCTGTGGAACCAGCCCGTCTTCAAGGCGCCGGTGCTGCCCAACCCGCGGGTCGCGCTCGATCCCCTGCCCTTCACCGCCGTCCGCGTCACGCAGCGCCCGGCGCAGCGCTAAGCTTGGATTGGCTCTTGTAGGGTCGCCGCTGGTCGGCGGACCGCCTCATTGCCCCGTATTTTTGGGGGAACGCGCTTGCTCGCTCCCCCAAGAAAAGCCGGCCGCTCACTTCTCCGGCACCAACCAGGTGCACCGGGCCGCGGCACCCGGCTCAACCTTGAGCCGCTCGGCCAGCACCGGCAGCACGTCGCGGATCTCGGCCTCGATCTGCCAGGGAGGATTCAACACGAGCAGCCCGCAGCCCTTCAGGCCCAGGAGCGAGTGGTCGCCCGCGATATCAAGCTCGGCCACGAGGGTCGGCGTCGCGAATTCACGCACCGCGTAGTGAAATTCGTCGGATCGGGCGCGGTCGGTGATCGGATACCAGACCGCGATCACGGCGGCCGGCATCCGCCGCAGCGCGTCGCCCAACCCGCGCAGGACGCCGGTGAACTCGGCTTTGCTCTCGAACGGCGGATCGATCAGGACCAACGCCCGCTTCTCCGGCGGGGGCAGCATGGCCTTCAATCCCGTGTAGCCGTCGATCGCCTGCACCGTCACCCGCGACTCGCGGGCGAATTCAAAGTCGAGCGCCTCCGCGTCGTCCGGTCGCAGCTCGCACAAGGCCATGCGGTCCTGCGGGCGCAGGAGCAGCTTCGCGATCCAGGGCGAACCGGGGTAGAACTTGAGCTCGGGCCCGGTCGCCCCGTGCCGGTCGTTGAAGCGCCGCACCAGCCCGACGTAATCCGCCAGCACGGGCGGCAGCGCCGGCTCGTCCCACAGTCGCCCCACCCCCGCCGGATACTCCGGCTCGCGGGAGCGTCCGTCGGGCAACGCCGTGGTGACAGACAGGTCGTAGCCGCCGCGGCCGGCATGGGTGTCGAGGTAGAGGAATCCCTTGTCCTTGCGCTGCATCGCCCGCACAAGCTGCAGCAGCACGACGTGCTTGAAGACGTCCGCGAAGTTGCCCGCGTGGTAGTGGTGACGATAGTTCATCTGACTGGCGCGGGACGGAGACCCTTCCTCAGTCACCCGCGAGGCGAGGGCACTCCGCCCACAGGATCCACCGGCACCTTCACCACGGTCTTGCGCACGAGCACCGGCTCGCCGGCCGCACGCGACTGGTGACCGTCGATGGGAAAGTAAATGGCCACCAGCCCGTCGCGGGCACTCAGCGCCGAGGTGTCCGCGTAATCACGGTATTTGATCAAGTCGCGCCCGGCATCGTAGGCCACATCCAAGGAGAGCCGGCTGATGTCGACCACCTCCTGCACCTCCTCGCCCGTCACCACGACCTGCACGTCGATGTATTTCCGGTGCGACTCGAGGAACACCTCGGCCCGCGGCTTGGAGAAATAGGTCTGCTCGAGAGCAAACGCCCCACCGGCCAGATCAACCCGATCCGTGGTGCCAACGGCCACCGCACCGATACGCCGCCGGACCGCGGAAGCCGCGTCCAACGCCTGGGCGACATAATCGAACGCCGCGTTGAATCGAGGGTCGTGGGCCAGCTGGGCGCGGACCGCGGAGAGTGAGCCAAAGACTGCCATGCGCAGGTAACAGACGTAACGCATGTTGCATTGGCAAGCCCGCATCGCAGCGGTCGCTCCCTCTCGCTGCGCGTTCACGGGTGCGTCCATCGGGCCATGTTTTGGCAACAAAAACCTTGTGACCGCCCCGCCGGGGGCCACCCTATGATGTTGCCGTGAACCTGTTGCGCCGCCTTACGATCCCGCTCGCATCCTGTGCGTTCGCCTTGGGTGCCGCGACCGCGCTGCGGGCGCAGGTGACCCCCGCAACCTTCATCTGGACCGGTGCGACCAGCAGCGACGTGACGGATGACTCCAATTGGTCCGCCACCTCTATCGCTGCCGACCACACCAATCCGGGAAAGGGCGATACGTCCAACCCGGACAGTCTGATCTTTGGCAACTCCGGAAACAACAGCCTGCTGATTCCCTGGCCGGGAATCGCCTTGGCCAACATCACCTTCAGCGCCGACGCCAACGACTACACTTTTTCCGGCGAGATCGACGAAGAGTTGGGCAACGCCACGATCTCCCTGACGGGGAATATCCTCAACACCGTCGGCGGGCGCAGCATCCTGATGGATTCCACCCTCAGCCTCTCGCTGACCGACGCGGCGCACACCGTCTGTGTCGCCAGCGGCTCAACCCTTACCATCAACGGCACGGTGAGCGATAGCGATGGCGGCGGATCCATCGTCAAGAACGGCTCCGGCACCCTCATCCTGGGCGGCGCCAATACCTTCGGCGGCGGCGTCACGGTCAACGCCGGCACGCTGCTGCTGGGCGCTTCCTCCCGCTACAATCCCGACAGCTCCCAGGTGACGGACGGGCCGGTCGGCACCGGTGCGCTCACCCTCGCCGGCGGTGCCACCCTCGGCGTAGACACCAATTCAATTTCCGAGGTCACGCTGCACAACGACATCGTTTTGGGCGGCTTCGGCGCAACGGCCACTCTCGACACGACCTGCGCTGATCTCACGCTTACCGGCTATATCTCCGGTTGGTCCGGCCTCGCCAAAGTGGGCAAAGGCACCCTGACACTGTCCAACGAGAATAGCGATTTTTCCGGCGGGGTTTCCGTGCAGGCGGGCACCCTGCTGCTCGGCGCTTCCTCGCTCGGCCACCAACGGCCCTTGGACACGACCCCGGAGACCTATCAATTTGTCCTGGATAGCGGTCCGGTCGGCACGGGCACCCTGACGCTTGCGGCCTGCACCACCCTGGGCGTCGCCGGGGATGGCGGCTTCCAGCTGGACAACGCCATCGCCCTGGACAACACCGGCGGCACAGTGCGCTTTGATACCGGCAACGGGAATCTCACCCTGACCGGCAACATCTCCGGAGCCGCCGGCATCACCATGACCGGTTCGAATACGCTGACCCTGACCGGGGCAAACTCTTTCGCCGGCGGGCTCACCGTCCGTGATGGCGGCACCCTCCAGCTCGGCGGCAGCACCCTTGACACCAACAACAAGCTCACGGCCTTCGCCGCCTCGATCGCCACTGGCCCGGTGGGCACCGGAACGTTGACTCTCGCCGGCGAAGCCACCCTCTCCACCGCCGGCGTCGATGACGTTTTCCTGGCCAACAATATCTCCATCTCCGGCCCGATCAGCATCGCCCTCGCCCACGAGCACTATGACGCGAAAGGATGGGACGGCGCTGGCTACTACTGGGACGGGCTCACGCTCAGCGGCCCGCTGTCCGGAGGCGGTTCCATCGACCTGTCGGGTCAGGGCAACCTCACCCTCGATGGCAACAACAGCGCCTGGAGCGGCGGCCTGAATCTCGACGGCCGCAATCTGGTCACTGTCTTCGCGGACAACGCCCTCGGGACCGGGCCGCTCACTTTCAATGGCGAGAGCGAAAGCACGGTCCGGTTCTCCACCCCAAATCCTTCCATCGGCAGCCTCAGTGGCGGATTCACCACCTATCAGTCGGACGGATCCTATTACTACGGCAGCACCGTCTCGCTCGACGCCGGCACCACCCTCGTCGTCAACCAGGCGACCGACGGCAACTATGCCGGCATGATCACCGGCGCCGGTGCCCTCGTCAAAGCCGGCACCGCCTCGCTCACCCTCAGCGGCATCCACAATGATTATTCCGGCGGCACGACCATCAATGCCGGCCTGCTCGTGGCGGCCACCAACTCGGCGCTCGGCACCGGCAGCGTCACCCTGAATGGCGGTGCCCTGAGCCTGGCGTCGGGCGTGACGCTGACCAACCCGCTGGTGTTCTCCAGTTCGACCCCCGTCGTCCTCGCGGGCAACGGCACCTTCGGCACTCCGATCCTGGCCGACAGCCACGTGATCCTCTCCCCCGGCAACTCACCCGGCAACCTCACCTTCAGCGCCGGCCTCACCCTCGCCTCGGGCACCGCCATCAGTTTTCAGGTGCAGGACGCCGCCGGCGCCGCCGGCACCGGCTACGACCTGATCACGGTCAGCGGTTCCAGCTCCATCCTGGCCCTGACCGCAGCCAGCAACACGATCACCTTCAACGTGGTCTTCCTGAACGCTGACGGAGTGGATGGCACGCCCGCCAACTTCAGCCCGACCAGCGCCTACAGCTGGACGTTCGCGACTTCCAGCAACGCCATCACGGGCTTCGATCCGAACCAGTTCCACCTCGTCACCGCCGGGGCGAGCAGCGGCCTGCCGGGTATTTTCACGTTCACCGAGAGCGCCGATCACCAGAGCCTCCTGCTGAACTTCACCCCCGTGCCCGAGCCTTCGACCTATGCGCTGCTGGCCCTGGGCCTCGGCCTGATCATCGCCTCCACCCGCCGGCGGCGGGCCTGAGATGCGAAAATCCTTCGGAGCAGGCCGCCCTCTTCGGGCGGCCTTTTCATTTACTGCGCGGCCTGCGCCAGTTCGACCAGCTCGGTGAATTCGTGGCGGTAGCCGCCGGCATCGCTGCCGGTGCCGTCCTTCGCCCACTCCTCGATCTCCGGCAGCGTGGCCGAGCCCTTGTAGGGCGAATCGCGCAGCACCATGCCGAACGCCGCCACCGCTGACGCAAACTTGAAGTCCTGCGTCGCGTTGGCGAAGACCGCCCCCGTATCCCGCAGCGGAAACTCCAGCATGCGGCTCACGTCGCCGGCCGGATCCTTGTAGCGGATCTTCACGGTGAGCATCTCGCCGCTGGCCGCCGTTTTCCGCCCGCTGTCTGCCGTCCGCTGGTATTTCAGCGCATCCACGCTGCCCGTCGCCGGCAGCGGCGCGCCCACCGGCACGACCTCATAGAGCGCCGTGACCGTGTGGGCCGCGCCGATCTCGCCGGCGTCCACCTGGTCGTTGTTGAAGTCCTCCTTGGCGAGCAGCCGGTTCTCGTAGCCGAGCAGCCGGTAGGCCGCCACCGTCGCGGGATTGAATTCCACCTGAAACTTCACGTCCTTCGCGATGGTGACCAGCGTGCCGCCGGCCTGCTCAACCAGGGTCTTCTTCGCCTCGGCCAACGAGTCGATGTAGGCGTAGTTGCCGTTGCCCTTGTCGGCCAGCTCCTCGAGCGTGGAATCCTTCAGGTTGCCCATGCCGAAGCCGAGCACCGTCAGGAAGACGCCGCTCTTCGCCTTCTCGGCCACCAGCCGGGTAAGGTCGCCGCCCGTCGCGCCGAGGTTGAAGTCACCATCCGTGGCGAGGATCACGCGGTTGACCCCGCCCGTGACGAAGTTTGCCTTGGCGATGTCGTAGGCGAGCTGGATGCCCATCGCGCCGTTGGTCGAGCCGCTGGCTGCGAGGCGATCGATGGCGTCGAGGATGTCGGCTTTCTTCGCCGCGCTCGTCGACGGCAGGGCGAGGCCGGAGTCGCCGGCGTAGACGGCGATGGCCACATGGTCCTCGGGCCGGAGCTTCTCCACCAGCAGGCGCAGCGACTGCTTCACGAGCGGCAGCTTGTTGGGCTCGTCCATGGAGCCGGACACGTCGAGGAGGAACACCAGGTTGGCTGGCGGGCGGGCGGCCTCGCTGAGTTCGCGGCCCTTGAGCCCGATCCGCACGAGCCGGTGGGTCGGAGCCCAGGGCGCGCTGGCCACCTCGAGATGCGCGGCAAACGGCACGGCGGCGGCTTCGCCCGAAGCCTGCGGCCCGGCGTAGGCATACGGGAAATAGTTCACCAGTTCCTCGACGCGCACCGCATCCGCCGGCGGGCGGCGGCCCTGCTGGAGGTAGCGGCGCACGTTCGCATAGGACGCCGTGTCGACGTCGGCGGAGAAGGTCGAGAGCGGGTTCTGCTCTACGCTGAGGAACGCATTATCCTGTCGCAGCGCGTAGGACTCGTTCTGCGCGGGCGCCGCGGCCGCCACGTTCCGGCTGGCTTCGGCCTTCTTGAGCGTGGCCGCACCCCAATCCTGTGCCGTCCGACGCTCGGCCCGGCCATAGGCGACTTCCTTGGCCGACAACCCGGCGCCCCGAACGCGTCCACTCACGGCGAAACTCTCCAGTTTGACCGCCTCGTCCTTGTCGGCCATGCCGCTGATCGCGACCGAGGCCGGCGCCGGGCTCTGGGCCCGCAGGGACTGCGGCGCCGCCGGAATGCCGGCCCCTGCCGGCTCAAATGCGATCACCGCCGGTGCCATCTCCTGCTTGGCCTTGGCGTCGCTGGCTGTCGCCGCGACCGGCGGCAGCGAAACCTCGACGTAGTGCTTGGCCATTGGCTCCGGCAGCTGGTTGCGCTGCCAGTAGATGAAGGCCAGCGCGAAGCACGCCGCCGCGAGGCTCGACACCATCCAGTAGGGAAAACTCACGATCTTCGCGTAGGGATCGCGGGTGCCGCTGGGCTTCTTCACCGGCCCGACCGGGACAAAAACCTCGGGCTCGTGCTCCAGCACATCGGTCAGCAGCGCGCCGGCGGCGCGGATCTCCTCCACGGCCTTCTGCGCGGCGGGGTCGCCCTGCAGGGCCTGTTCGAATTCGGCGCGCTCCGCCGGGGCCATCTCGCCGAGGGCGTAGGCGGTCAGGCGGGGGTCGTCGGGCAAAATCTTCGGTGTTTCCATTTTCGTTCTCCGTTATTCGGCCTGCGCGGCCATCTGCTGGCGCAGGGTCTTGATGGCAGTGTGCAGGATGAAGCCCACGTTCGTGACCGACAGGGTCGTGATGCGGCTGATTTCCTGGTAGCTGAAGCCGTTCTGGAACTTGAGCCGGACGACTTCCTGCTGGTTGTGCGGCAGATGGCCGATGAGGCGGAGCACCACCTCGTGCTGCTCGGCCCGCTCCAGCGTGCGGCCGGGCAGCGGTTCGCCGGCGGTCAGGCGCTCGGCCTGGCCTTCCTCGAAGCGTTTCATGCGCCCCTCCTTCCGCAGCACGTCGTGCGTGCGGTTGCGGCAGACGGTGAAAAGCCACTCGGCGACGTGGCCGTCGACCTGTTCGACCGGCTGGGCCATGAGCCGGACGAAGGTGTCCTGGACCACATCCGCCGCCCGGTCGGCGTCGCCGCCGAGAAGGCGCGTGGCGTAGCGCAGCAGCGGCGCCTGATGGCGCGCGACGGCCGCCTGCACAAAGGAGCTGGCATCGGGACTGGCATGGGATTGTTCCGGTTCGATATTCACGAGACCTTGCTCCTACGACGGATGATTGCGGAGTTTATTAGGACTTCGACCAAGAAATTTCCCGCCCGCCTCCTTGCTCCAGCCGGACCAGGCGCCGAGCAGCTGAGCTAACCACTAGGGCGTGTATTCAAAATCCGCTGATTGTCATTCTGAGCCGGGCGAAGTCTAGCCAGCAGGCTGGTTCGACCTCCATCGGCGGATGCGAATCGTGATGGATCCTTCGCACGGCTCAGGATGACCGGAAACGGAAATGATAGGGCATTAAATAAATTGGACCGGACTGACATTTTGAAGACACGCCCTAATAAGTTTCGCCAACCAGCGAAACCTTGCTTCACCCCTCCGCCTAATCGGCTCCGGTCTAAGATTAGGGGTCCGCTGATCGCAGACCGGACTCCCTGCTCGCGATCAGCGAGTCCCCGGCACCCACTGGCGGCGACGATTAGTCGCCGCACACCTCGAAGGATTCATCCGTGATGAATCCATTAGCGGTCAACCCTTCCGGTGCTTGAAAACCCAACCCCTCCTTGCCGACGGCAAAATTGCCCTTTAACTCCCCGTCATGCCTTCCCGCCCAAGGTTTCAGGTCTCAGGCTTCAGCTTTCAGGTCTCTTGTCTGCTCATCCTCTGTCTTCTGACCGCCGCCTGCTCCCGCCGCGAGACCATCGTCCAAGCCGGCAACCGCGAGCAGATCCTCCATGTGGGCAACGGCGCCGAGCCGGAAAGCGTCGATCCCCAGGTTGTCGTGGCTTACTTCGACCAGCGCCTCGAGGCCGCGCTCTTCGAGGGACTCTGCGCGTGCGACGAACAATCCTCCACCCCCGTGCCGGGCTGCGCCGAGCGCTGGGAAATGTCCCCGGACGGGCTCACCTGGACCTTCCACCTCCGCGCCGGCCTGAAGTGGTCCAACGGCGAGGCCCTCACGGCCGACGACTTCGTCCAATCCTGGCGCCGCAACCTCGCCCCGGCCTTCGCATCGGGCTACGCCTACCTGCTCTTCCCGATCAAGAACGCCGAGGCCTACAACAGCGGCAAGCTAGCCGACCCGGCGGCCCTGGGCCTGGCCGCACCCGATGCGCTCACTGTCGTCATCATTTTGGAGCGCCCGACTCCCTACCTCCCCATCCTCACGTCCACCGCCCCGTGGTATCCCGTCAACCCGCGGGTCGTCGCGAAATACGGCGCGCTCACCGACCGCGCCAACGCCTGGAGCCGGCCCGGCAACCTCGTGGGCAACGGCCCGTTTGTCCTGAAGGAGTGGACCGCCGGTTCGCGCCTCACCGTGACAAAGAACCCTCTCTACTGGGACGCCGCCGCCGTGCGGCTCAACGGCATCGTGTTCTATCCGATCGAGAATCCCGACGTGGAGGAGCGCGCCTTCCGGGCCGGCCAGCTGCATCTCACCAACAGCCTGCCGCTCTCCAAGATCCCCGTCTACCGGCAGCAGAACCCGGCGCAACTGCGCAGCGAGCTCCTGCTCCAGACCTACTTCCTGCGCTTCAACGTCACGAAACCGCCCTTCGACAACCCGAAGCTCCGGCGCGCGCTGTCCCTCGCCGTCGACCGCGAGTCGATCTCGCGCAACCTGCTCCACGGCTCGCGCGCACCCGCCGACCACTTCGTGCCGCCGCAGACCGCCGGTTACGATTCGCGCACGCATGTGCCCACCGACTTCAACGAGGCGCGCCGGCTCCTCGCCGAGGCGGGTTACCCGGGCGGCCGGGGTTTGCCGGTGATCGAGCTGCAGGTCCGCAACGACGAGTTCCAGCCCAAGGTGATGGAAGCCATCCAGGCGATGTGGCAGCGCGAGCTGGGCGTCCGCATCAGCATCGCCCTCCTCGAAGGCAAGGTGATGATCCAGAACCAGCAGAACCTCGCCTTCACCCTCGGCGCGAACGGCTGGGTCGCCGATTTCGCCGATCCCGTCACCTTCCTCGATGTCTTCGTCACCGGCGGCGGCAACAGCTGGACGGGCTGGAGCGACGCGCGCTACGACGAACTGATCGCGGAAGCCGCGCGCACGCTGGACCCGAAGCGGCGCTATGAGGTCTTCCAGCAGGCCGAGGCCATCCTGCTCGAGCAGGCGCCAATCGTCCCGCTGGTCTTCGGGGCGCGGAACTACCTCATCGACCCCGCGGTCAAGGGCTGGGAGCCCGCCGCAGTCGGCCTCTACCAATACAAAAAGGTTTACCTGCAGGGGCCCTGAACCCACCCTGCAGTCCCCCATGCGTCGCGTCGTCTCATTCCTATTTTTCGCCCTGCTGACCGCAACCGCCTCCGCCGCGGACGTCACCATCGTCCGCGCCTTCACCGGCTGGCGTGACGCCGCATCCTTCAAGCGCATCTCGGAATACTTCGACGGCCGGGAAAACACCGGCGGCGAAACCGTGCTTCGCACCCACGCCGACCAGCGCGCGGGCTATTACTTCCTCGTCCGCACCGCCAATGCCGGCGCCCCGGTCACGGCGACCGTGCGCATCGAGATCATCCTGCCCTCCGCCACGGCCACGAAGGTCTTCACCTTTCCGACCGAGCTGAAGACCGGCTCGACCGTCCTAGATCTCGGCCTCACGGGCGCCGACTGGCCCGATGCCAAGACCAACCCCGTCGCCTGGAAACTGGAGCTGCTGGCCGGCGACGGACACGTGCTCGCCGCGGAGAAGAGCTACCTCTGGGAAAAGCCCGGCGCCAAGTAGGCATGAGCACGCCGGCATGGTCCGAGTGGCGGCCGCTCGCCGGATGGACGCCTTCCGCGGCCACTCTCGCCGAGACCCTCGACGGCGGACAAAGCTTCAGGTGGAACCACGCGGGCGGCATCTGGACAGGCACATGGGCTGGCGGCCTCGCTCAACTCCGCCTCGAGAACGGCCGACTCCACTGGCGTGCACCGCGCGCCCTGCAGGTCGCCGTCGCCGCCAGCCTGCCGCGCTACCTCGGCCTCGACCGCGACTGGGCCGCGCTCGCCGATTCGATGCCGTGGCGCAGCGACGCCCATCTGGCTCAGGCCATCGCCGCCTTTCCCGACCTGCGGCTGCTGCGGCAACCCTTCGGCGAAACCCTCCTCGGCTTCCTTTGCAGCGCGACCAAGCAGATCGTCCAGATCAAGCAGATGTGCGCGCTGCTGGCCGAGCGACACGGGGCGCCGCTGCTCGAAACAGGTGGGGCGCGGACTCCGCTCCGCGCCGATCCGGCAGCGAAGGGACTCGCCGCCCTACCCTCCCGCCGCCTGCCGACTTGGCCCGAGCTCGCCCTGATTCCCGAAAAGGACCTCCGTCAATGTCTCCTCGGCTTCCGGGCGAAATACATCAACCGCACCGCGCAATACATCGCCGCCCGCCCCGGGTGGCTGGAGGAAACGGAACACCTGCCCTACGCTGACGCCAAGGCCCGCCTGCTCGAGCTGCCCGGCGTCGGCGAAAAGGTCGCGGACTGCATTTTGCTCTTCGGCGCCGGCCGGCTCGAGGCTTTCCCGGTGGATACGTGGATCCTGAAATCTCTTGAGCGCCGCTACGGCTTGGCCGGCTGGAAGCCGGCGCAGGTCGCGCATTTCGGCCGCACCCACTTCGGCCCGCTCGCCGGCCTCGCCCAGCAGTATCTGTTCGCCTGGGAGCGCCGCCACGGCGGGCGGTAGGGCGCGGACTCCGCTCCGCGCCGGTCCGTCGGCGAAGGGACTCGCCGCCCTACCTTTTCTTGAGCAGTCGCCAGGGAAAGAAATACACCGCGGACACGACGGCGTAGACCAGGAAATTGTCCAGCGTCGCGAAGTGTGCGAAGGCAAAGAGGAAGATCAGCAGGTGCAGCCGGACGACGTTCCGGTAGGGCGCCATCATGCCGGTGAAGCCATCCTTCGACCGGCCCAGGCGGCGGTTGACGTCGGCGGCCTTGACCGAGAGGTCCGGCGCGGCCGCCGTATCGGGCAACCGGAACGCCTGCCGCTCCGCCACCGCCGCAACCACCACGAAGGGCCAGTAGTCGGCGAACACCTGGCGGTAGAGGGCGAAACTCGGCGCGGCCATCTTCCCGGTGGCGACTGGGAAAAACGAATTCAGGAAAACCGAGTGCACCAGGTGGAACATCCCGAAATGCACCGTGAAGAACGCCAGCATGAACAGTCCGCCGGCCAGCAGGATCGCACCCCCGGCCAGCATCGGGCCGCGCGGCTCGCCCGCGAGCTCGGCCCGATCGCTCCATGCCCCGGTCACGATCAGGACCCCCGGGCCGAAGATGCTCCAGACGATCATGGCGTAGCCGACCACCAGGCTGGAGAGCCACAGGCTCCACACGAGGTCCTTGGTTTGCCACCGGTTGAACCACGCGAGTGCGAGGCCGGCGGTGAAGGCGAGTGCATCCGGCCAGGCCGCGGCCCAGCCTCCCTGATCCGGCGCGTTGTCGCCGGCTGCGCTCACTTCGCCTTCTGGATCAGCTCGACCTCGTAACCCTCCGGCGCGTCGATGAACGCTATGACCGAGGTCGTGCTGCCCTTGGTGGGACCGTCGCTCAGCTTGAAACCCTTCTTCTCGATCGCGGCCACAAACGCCGTCATGTCGTCGACTTCGAACGCCAGGTGCATGAGGTCCGGCTGCACCTGCACGGCCGGCGCGCCCGGCGGCATCTGACAGAGTTCGATTTCCTCCTCGCTGTTCGGCGTGGCGAGGAACACCAGCTGCGCGCCGCGCGGCGACGTGTGCCGGCGCGACACCTTCAGCCCGAGGGCCTGCTCGTAGAATTTAACGGAGCGCTCGATGTCGTTTACCCGCATGCGGGTGTGGAGAAGTTTTTTGACGGTCATGCGCGGAGCCTAGGAATTTCCGCCCGCGAATCACGCGAATTCCCGCGGATGAAAGAAAGCCCAGACCCCAAGACAGTTTAGCCACGGATAGCACGGATGCCCACGGATCAGGACGATCCGGAGTTTCTACGACCGATGACCACTCATACCTCATTCATCATTAGTGCTCTATTTGTGGAGATTAGTGGTTAAAAAACCGGCTTCGTTTGATCCGTGACCATCCGGGCTATCCGTGGCCAAAGGGTCTTCTTTTTTGTGTCTCTTTATGCCCCTTTGTGGCCAAACTGAATCCGGAATGTCCCTTGATCTCGCCACCATTCGCGTCGCCCACGACCGCATCAGGCCGTTCATCAAGCGCACGCCCGTCCTGACCAACGAGGCGGTCGACGCCCAGGCCGGCGCAGCGGTGTTCTTCAAATGCGAGAATCTGCAGGCCGCCGGTGCCTTCAAGTCGCGCGGAGCCTGCAACGCCGTGTTCTCCCTCACCGACGCCGAGGCCGCCTTGGGCGTTGTCACGCATTCCTCCGGCAACCACGCCGCCGCGCTCGCCCGCGCCGCGCAGCTCCGCGGCATTGCGGCGCACATCGTGATGCCGGTCGGCGCCCCGCAGTCGAAGGTGAGGAATGTCGAGAGTTACGGCGGGCTGATCACCTACTGCGAATCCAGCCTCGCGGCCCGCGAGTTCGCCTGCGCGGCGATCGCCGCCCGCACGGGCGCCGCCCTGGTGCATCCGTTCGACGACCTCCGCGTCATCGCCGGCCAGGGCACGGCCACCCTCGAGTTGCTGGAGGAGCAGCCCGACCTCGACTTCATCCTGTGCCCTGTCGGCGGCGGCGGCCTGCTCAGCGGCACGGCGGTGGCCGCCAAGACGGTGAAGTCCGGCATCCGCGTCATCGGCGTGGAGCCGGCGCTGGCGGACGACGTCGCACAATCGTTCCGCGCCGGCCGGCGCATCTCCATTCCGACGCCCGCCACCATCGCCGACGGCCTGCGCACCAACTGCACCGGCGAACACAATCTTCCCCTGATCCAGCGCTACGTCGACGACGTGGTGACCGTGTCCGAGGCCGCCATTGTCGCCGCCATGCGCGAGCTCTGGGAAAAACTGCACGTCATCGTCGAGCCCTCCGCCGCCGTGCCCTACGCCGCGCTCCGCGAGGGCCGGCTGCCCCCGGCGCGCCGCATCGGCATCATCCTCAGCGGCGGTAATGCCGATCTGACCGCCCTACCCTGGCTCAAGCCCTGACCGCAACCGCGGCGGTTCGAACTGTAGGAGGGGCTTTATGCCCCGATTAAGACGGCAGCGGACGCACGGGTCGGGGCATAAAGCCCCTCCTACAGCTAAGTCTTCTGCTTCTTCGGCTCCACCTCGGGCAGGAAGACCGTGAGGATGCCGATCAGCGGAAAATAGGCGGCCACGTCGAACACCGTGCGGATGCTGGTGTGATCGGCCAGCCGGCCGAGCAGCGCCGAGCCGATGCCGGCAGCGCCAAACGCAAGGCCGAAGAAGAGTCCGGCGATGAGCCCGACATTACCGGGCACCAATTCCTGCGCGTAGACCAGGATAGCGGAAAACGCCGACGCGAGGATCACGCCGATAAACCCGGTCAGCACCACCGTGCCCACCAGGCCCATGTGCGGCAGCGCCAGCGAGAACGGCGCGACGCCGAGGATGGAAATCCAGATCACGAGCTTGCGCCCGATGCGGTCGCCGACCGGACCGCCGATGATCGTGCCGGCCGCCACGGCGAAGAGGAAGACGAACAGGTAGATCTGCGCCTGCTGCACCGAGACCTGGAACTTGTCGATGAGGTAGAACGTGTAGTAGTTCGTCAGACTGATCAGGTAGAAATATTTCGAGAAGATCAGCACCACGAGGGTGGCGAGCGCGAGCGCAACTTTGCCGCGCGAGAGCCGCACCGGCGCCGCCTCGCCCGCCGCCCGCGGCTTGGGTTTCAGTCGTCCGAGGTTGCGCGCATACCAGCCGCCGACCTTGGCCAGGAGCAGGATGCCGACCAGGGCCAGCAGGGTGAACCACAGGATGTGGTCCTGCCCGCGCGGGATGATGATGGCCGCCGCCAGCAGCGGCCCGAGCGAGGTGCCGAAATTGCCACCAACCTGGAACAGCGATTGGGCGAACCCGTGCTTTCCGCCCGACGCCATCCGCGCCACGCGCGACGACTCCGGGTGGAACACCGACGATCCGACGCCCACCATGCCCGCGGCGATGCACAGCATATGAAAACTCGCCGCCTGGGAAAGCACCGCGAGGCCCACCAGCGTCACACCCATGCCGACGGGCAGCGAGTAAGGCTTGGGATTGCGGTCCGTATAGAAACCCACCACCGGCTGCAGCAGGGAGCCGGTGACCTGGTAGGTCAGCGTGATCAGGCCGATCTGGGTGAAAGTCAGGCCGTAGGAATTCTTGAGCAGCGGATAGATGGCCGGCAGCAGCGATTGCAACGTGTCGTTGATCATGTGCGCGCAGCTCAACGCCAGCAGCACCTTCATCACGGTGCTCTGCGTCTGGTCCGATCCGGCGGTCGTGGTTCCGTCGCTCATCGGGCCAGTATCGCGGCCACCCGGCAACCGGGTCAAGCCACCCGCCCACACAGTTCCAACCATCAAGTCCGCTAACCTGTCCGCAACCCGGGCTGATACCGCTCACCCAAACCCGCCCAAAAAATCTCCGTGTCCGCCGTTAGCCCGGCGAAGGCTAGCCGCGCCATGCGGCCAGCCTAAGTGAAATGCCGTCCTTCGCCAAGGCTACGGACGGCAGCCTTCGCCGCCGCGCTGCGCCAGTCTCTCCGTTCTCCGGAAGCTGGCCTGCCAGCCGAAGCTCCGGAGGAGTGAAGGCTGGTGCTCGGGACAGGACTCGAACCTGCACGCCTTGCGGCACGGGCTTCTAAGACCCGTTCGTCTCAATGGGTTTCTCCCCGGTGCGGTCAACTCGGGGCAACGGTTTCACCAAGATTCAACGTTCAACGGGCAGAAACATCCTTCCGGGGGAACAGCGGCAACCAAACCGCCCAAATGCCCAGCACACGTCACGGAGAAGAATTTCCCAAGAAATCGGGAATCCTCATCTGCCCCAAGATCAACCCAACTGGCTCCAAAGCCTTTCGCGTCGATATACCCGCAACCATAACCGGAACAAAACGAGAACAACGCCAGTTCCCAACCCAATTTCAAGCGCGAGAATATGCCACAAAGCGACATTCTGAAATCACCCGATTTGGACACACCGCTTTCTCTCTTTCGTCTTTTCAACGAAACGATGCAACACGGGCAATCGGCCTACTTGCTTTATATGGCCTCACCCTTGAGGAAGCTGCAAAATCAGCTATTAGCCATTTACCAAAGCTCCGCGAGAAAACGACTGTCACAGCATTGAGAAATCTATTTCTGAATGCACCAGGACGCCGCAAAACAAAACTTACAAAACGTCGCCCGCACACTCTCAAAAGCCTAAAGTGGAGAACAGCCAGGTTTGAAAGGACCTTCGGCACAATGGACGTTTCGACAATAAAAACGGACCAGATTAAGGAATGGTTGTCAGCCCTCGGTCCCCTCTCCCCAGTTTCTCAGAATAATTTTCGTCGCGCTCTCCACGCGATGTTCTCGTTCGCCAATACAGAAGGATATTGCGCATCCAATCCTGTTACCAAAATCCCTCTTTACGATGTTCCTGACAAGACCCCCGCTATTCTCACCATTGCTCAGGCAGTAAAACTGATAGATACCGCAGCGGAAACCGAAGCTCAGCTTGGTTTACTCGGCTACATTACATTCGGTCTGTTTGCCGGACTTCGCAGAGCTGAGATTGAGAGGCTCGACTGGTCCGCATATAAAGCTGAACGGCGAATGGTTACAGTTGATGGCAGTATCGCCAAAACGGGAAGCATACGGAACGTTGCATTATCCGATAATGCCCTTGAATGGCTGAAACTCTGCCAATCGAAGTCGGGCCGCGTATCTCCATCAAATCTTAATCACAGACTGCGCCGCCTCCGGTTTCTTGCCGGAATTGACAAATGGGAGGGCAACGAGCTTCGCCACTCCTTTGCTTCCTATCATTATGATCTTCATCAAAACGGCCCATTAACCGCAGCCCAACTCGGGCATTCATCATGACCTGCTCCCCGTTGACTGAAGTGGTTTGAGTGAGAGTTCCGGGTGGAATAGACCCCACCTGGAAATGAAAAAGCATCATACAGAAGCACAGATCCTCGGCATCCTGAAGGAAGCTGAGCAGGGC
>Ga0265327_10001331_pt1 | contig 32073 bp, 39 predicted proteins | sample 41621metaG_FD_202089 | JGI IMG/M metagenome (GOLD analysis project Ga0265327, IMG submission 202089) | Rhizosphere microbial communities from Carex aquatilis grown in University of Washington, Seatle, WA, United States - 4-16-21 metaG | ecosystem: Host-associated > Plants > Roots > Rhizosphere...
CGCCACGGCCACTGGCCTCGGCTTCCATCGGTGAACCTTCCAGATCGGCAAATACTGAGAGCTGGCCCATCAGGATGCGCGCAGCATCGCGTATGGCTTGTTCAGGATCGATGGCACCGTTGGTTTCCACGTCCATGATCAACTTATCCAGATCGGTACGCTGTTCAACACGCGCGCTGTCAACATGGTAGCTTACCTTGCGGATAGGGCTGAATGAGGCATCGACCATGATGAAACTCAGGGCGCGATCTTCATCGCTCGCCTTCTGACGCGCTGCCACTGGTTGATAACCGCGACCCATTTCAACTTTGACTTCAATGGACAGCTTGCCGCCCTTGGTCAGGTGCGCGATTACATGCTCAGGATTCACGATCTCGACATCATGTCCGGCAGCGAAATCACCGGCAGTCACGGGACCTTCGGTAGACTTGCTGATACTCAGCAATGCTTCGGTCTTGTTGTGTAATTTAAGCGCAACGCCTTTGAGGTTCAGCAGAATGTCCACAACATCTTCCTGCACACCGTCCAAAGTAGAGTACTCATGCACCACGCCGTCGATCTTGACTTCGGTAATGGCAAAGCCGGAGATGGAAGACAGCAATACGCGACGGATAGCGTTACCCAGCGTATAGCCAAAACCACGCTCCATCGGCTCCAGCGTCACACGTGCACGCAGAGGAGAAAGTTGTTCAACTTCAGCCACGCGTGGCTTCAGGTATTCATTAGGACTACTTTGCATCATCTATTCCTATTTAGTTAAGAGTTAATGTCTCTTACTTACTTATATAGTGCCTATTACTTAGAGTACAACTCAACGACCAGACTTTCATTGATCGTCGACGGCAACTCATCACGTTGCGGACGTGACTTGAATGTACCTTTAAGTGCTTTCACATCCACTTCCAGCCATTCCGGGAAACCGCGTTGTTCTGCCGCTTCAACCGCACCCTTGATACGCAATTGTTGCTTGGAGGCTGCATCCACTTCTACCACGTCACCAGGACGTACCTGATAAGACGGGATGTTTACGCGACTGCCATTCACCAGAATGCTGTTATGACGTACGATCTGGCGCGCTTCGGTACGGGAAGAACCCAGACCCATCCGATATGCAACGTTATCCAGACGGCTTTCCAGCAATTGCAGCAGGTTTTCGCCAGTGATGCCTTTGATACGGTCAGCCTGAGCGTAGTAACTGCGGAATTGTGCTTCGAGTATGCCGTAGATACGACGCAGCTTTTGCTTTTCACGCAACTGCACGCCATAGTCTGACAATCTTTGTGTGCGCTTCTGGCCATGCTGTCCGGGTGGGAAATTGCGCTTTTCGATTGCGCATTTGTCAGTGAAACACTTCTCTCCCTTTAGGAACAGTTTTTCACCTTCACGACGGCACTGGCGGCACTTAGGATCAAGATTTCTTGCCACGTTTGTTTCTCCTGATTAAATACGGCGTTTCTTGGATGGGCGGCAGCCGTTATGCGGAACCGGCGTCACATCGGAAATACTGGTAATTTTGAAACCTACTGAGTTCAGCGCACGCACTGCAGACTCGCGACCAGGGCCTGGACCCTTGATACGCACTTCCAGATTCTTTACACCACATTCCTGTGCAGCTTTACCTGCAGCCTCAGCAGCTACCTGTGCAGCAAATGGGGTACTTTTACGTGATCCCTTGAAGCCTGCGCCACCAGAGGTTGCCCAGGACAGCGCATTACCCTGCCTATCGGTGATGGTGATGATGGTGTTGTTAAAAGAAGCATGAACATGCGCGATACCTTCAGCGATGTTCTTCTTAACTTTTTTACGAACTCTTACGTTTGCTTTAGTAGCCATATTGCTCTATTCCTTACTTGGAAGCCCGAATCGGCTTGACCGGACCTTTACGGGTACGGGCATTGGTTTTGGTGCGCTGACCACGAACCGGCAAGCCGCGGCGATGACGCACACCACGGTAGCAGCCCAGATCCATCAGACGCTTGATATTCATTGAAACTTCGCGACGCAAATCACCTTCCACCTTGAATTTGGCGACTTCATCACGCAGTTTTTCAACTTCACTGTCGCTCAGGTCTTTGACCTTAGCAGAAACCGCAACACCCGCAGCCGCGCAGATTCTCTGTGCAGTACTACGACCGATTCCAAAAATCGCGGTTAGTGCGATTTCGGTATGTTTATGGTTGGGGATATTAACCCCTGCAATCCGAGCCATGCTTTACTCCAAAAAAATGGCAAATTCAAAAAAGCCGCGAATTCTAGCAGCTTCACAATACCCCATCAACCCTGGCGTTGCTTATGACGCGGGTCAGAACAAATGACACGCACCACGCCTTTACGGCGGATAACTTTGCAGTTACGGCACAACGCTTTTACTGAAGGACGAACTTTCATTTCACACCTCTTCTAAATAAGCTGCCTATTTGGCGCGGAAAATAATACGTGCCCGCGACAAATCATAAGGCGTCAATTCAACGGTGACCTTATCACCAGGCAGGATCCGGATATAGTGCATCCGCATCTTGCCGGAAATGTAGCCCAACACCACATGACCATTTTCCAATTTGACCCGGAAAGTCGCATTGGGGAGGTTCTCAACGATCTCCCCTTGCATCTCTATCGTGTCTTCTTTTGCCATATCCTTTTAGCGCGCCACGTTGCCAGCACTACCACCTTTGAAGTTCGCCTTTTTCAGGAGACTTTCATACTGGTGGGACATCAAGTGCGCCTGAACCTGCGCCATGAAATCCATGGTAACGACTACAATAATCAGCAAACTGGTACCACCAAAATAGAACGGTACGTTGTACTTCTCTCTCAGCAATTCCGGCAGCAAACACACTGCTGTAATGTAAGCCGCACCCACCAAAGTCAGACGCGCCATGATGTGGTCTATGTACTTTGCGGTCTGCTCGCCAGGACGTATACCCGGAACAAACGCGCCACTCTTCTTCAGGTTATCTGCCGTTTCTTTGGGGTTAAACACCAAAGCGGTATAAAAGAAGCAGAAAAACACGATCGCTGAAGCATACAAAATCACATACAACGGCTGCCCCGGCGACAAGGTGGAACTCAAATCCTTTAGCCATAACATGTTTTGGCTACTGCCAAACCAGCCTGCCATCGTCGCAGGGAACAAAATAATACTGGAAGCGAATATGGGCGGAATCACTCCAGCCATGTTCAACTTCAGCGGCAAATGCGAGCTTTGCCCTCCAAATACTTTTCGTCCTACCTGACGCTTGGCATAATTCACCGTAATCTTGCGCTGACCGCGTTCCACAAACACCACGAACGCCGTCACAAGAATGACCGCAACAAACAGGAACAGCACCAGCGGAATCGAAAATGCGCCAGTTCTGGCTAATTCCAATGTGCCGCCTATTGCTCTCGGCAGGCCTGCAACAATCCCTGAGAATATGATGATGGAAATGCCATTTCCAATACCACGCTCAGTAATTTGTTCACCCAGCCACATCAAAAACATGGTTCCCGTCACCAATGTAATAACCGTGGTCAAACGGAACATCAAGCCTGGTTCCAAAACCAGCCCATTACTCTGATGTTCCAGTGCAATCGCGATACCCAGCGCTTGGAACATCGCCAGTATCACCGTGCCGTAGCGGGTGTACTGCGTAATCTTGCGGCGACCACTCTCACCTTCTTTTTTCAGTGCTTCCATCTGCGGCGAGACCACGGTCATCAGCTGCATGATGATGGAAGACGAGATGTACGGCATGATGCCCAAGGCAAACACCGTAAACCGCTGCAACGCACCCCCCGAGAACATATTGAACATGCCCAGGATGCCGCCACCTTGCTGCTCGAACAATTTTTCCAGTATGGCAGGGTCAATGCCCGGCACCGGAATATGTGCGCCCAACCTATAAACGATTAACGCTCCTAGAACAAAGAGCAGGCGCCCTTTAAGCTCCTGCATCTTTCCTACTGCGCCGATGAGAGTATCGTCTTTTGCCACTACTCTACAATCTTGCCGCCAGCCGCTTCGATTGCTGCACGAGCGCCTTTGGTCAGCAATAATCCTTGTACTGTCACTTTGCGAGAGAGCTCACCAGCCAGGATCACTTTGGCTGATTTGGCATTCGCAGAAATCAGCTTGGCCTGTTTGAGAACCAGAATATCGATGGTCTCTACATCCAATTGGCTCAAAGTACCGGTACGTACTTCAGCGGTATCGCCTTTGGTCAACGACACAAAACCACGCTTAGGCAAACGGCGTTGCAAAGGCATTTGACCACCTTCAAAACCAACCTTGTGAAAACCGCCTGCACGGGATTTTTGACCTTTGTGCCCACGACCTGCGGTCTTACCCAGACCAGAGCCGATACCACGGCCAACGCGACGCTTTGCGTGCTTGCTGCCCTCCGCGGGCTTAATCGTATTCAGTTTCATTTAGCCTTCTACCTTAAGCAAATAGCCCACTTTATTGATCATGCCGCGTACTGCCGGAGTGTCTTCCACTTCAACGGTGTGATGCATACGACGCAAGCCCAAACCACGTACACAGGCTTTGTGCGATTCGATACGACCTATCGCACTCTTGATCTGTGTGACCTTGACCGTTGCAGCGGCCGTCTTTTTAGCTTTAGCGACCATGATTAACCTCTAATTTCTTCAACTGTTTTGCCGCGCTTGGCAGCTACTTCAGCTGGGGTGCTGGTTGCCTGCAGACCATTCAAGGTTGCACGCACCACATTGTATGGATTGGTAGACCCGATACATTTGGCCAGCACATTGGTGATCCCCATCACTTCAAAAATGGCACGCATCGCACCACCCGCAATAATTCCGGTACCTTCTGAAGCTGGCTGCATGAATACTTTTGCTGCGCCATGGGTGCCCACGACTGCATGGTACAAAGTGCCGTTGTTAAGGCTGACTTTCACCATGTTGCGGCGTGCTTCATCCATTGCCTTTTGCACGGCCACCGGCACTTCGCGCGCCTTGCCTTTACCCATGCCAACAGCGCCATCGCCATCGCCTACCACGCTTAGCGCAGCAAAGCTCATGATGCGACCACCCTTAACCACTTTGGTCACGCGATTGACCGAAATCATTTTCTCGCGCATGCCGTCTGTTTGTTGTTCTATTTCAGCTTTTGCCATAGTAAGAAACCTTAATAATCTTGTTTATTAGAACGTAAGACCTAGAAATTCAAACCATGCTCGCGGGCTGCGTCGGCCAGCGCTTTAACGCGACCGTGATAACGGAACCCTGAGCGGTCAAACGCTACTTTCTCAATACCTGCTGCCTTGGCTTTCTCGGCAATACGCTTACCAATGGCTGCCGCTGCTGCGATGTTGCCGCCATTCTTGACCTTGGTACGCACTTCCTTTTCCAGCGTAGAGGCACTAACCAGCACCTTTTCGCCAGCGCCATCGATGATCTGCGCATAGATATGCGTGTTAGTGCGGTGCACGCTCAAACGCGTCACTTTCAACTCGGAAATCTTGGCGCGGGTTTTGCGCGCGCGACGTAAACGTGAATCAGCAATAGTCATAATAGTCTTTACCTTATTTCAGCCTTACTTCTTCTTGGTTTCCTTGATTGCTACCACCTCATCGGTGTAGCGCACACCCTTGCCCTTATAAGGCTCAGGGCTACGATAAGCACGTACTTGTGCGGCAGTTTGCCCGACCACTTGCTTATCGGCACCCTTAATAATGATTTCCGTCGGAGTAGGTGTTGCAACGGTTACGCCGGCAGGCATCTTGTGGTTCACCGGATGCGAATAACCGAGTTCAAGATTCAACGTAGCGCCTTGCGCCGCAGCCTTGTAACCTACACCTACCAGGGTCAGCTTGCGCTCGAATCCCTCCGACACACCGCGCACCATATTGGCAACCAATGCACGCACGGTACCTGACATGGCTTGAGAATGCTTGCTGTCGTTAGCAGCGATAAATGTGATCGCATCACCTTCACGTGCGACCGTAACGTCACCGCTCAATGCTTGCGAAAGTTTGCCTAATGGACCGCTGATGGCGATTTCCTGATTAGTAATGGACACTTCCACTTTAGCGGGAATAACAACTGGATTTTTAGCAACGCGTGACATGGTTCACCTCATCAAGCCACGACGCAGAGCACTTCGCCACCGATACCGGCTGCGCGCGCTTTGCGATCTGTCATGACGCCCTGGGAAGTAGAAACAATCGCTACACCCAGACCATTCATAACGGTTGGAATTGCCTCTGTGCCGCGATAAATACGCAACCCAGGGCGACTTACTCGTTCGATACGCTCGATGACCGGGCGGCCGGCATAATACTTCAGGCCGATCTCCAGTTGCGGCTTGCCCGCATTTTCTTGTATTGCAAAATCTTCGATATAACCTTCATCCTTAAGTACACCAGCGATGGCACTCTTAAGTTTAGATGCAGGCATGGTAATGCGCGGCTTGCTCACCATCTGAGCATTGCGAATGCGCGTTAGCATATCGGCGATAGGATCACTCATACTCATAGAAATTCCCCTCTTACCAGCTCGCCTTAACAACGCCCGGCACTTCGCCGCGCATCATCAGATCACGCAGCTTGCTGCGACCAATACCAAATTTACTGTAAACACCGCGTGGACGTCCCGTCAAAGCGCAACGGTTACGCTGGCGCACCGGGCTGGCGTTACGCGGCAATGCCTGTAATTTGGCACGCGCTGCATATCGATCTTCCGGACTTGCCTTCACGTTATTGATCACGGCAAACAGCTCAGCGCGTTTTGCCGCATATTTTTTAACCGTATCGCTACGTTTTTGTTCGCGTTCTATCATGCACAACTTAGCCATTTGCTTAGCTCCTGAATGGAAAACTGAATTCGGCGAGCAATGCGCGCGCTTCATCATCAGTTTTCGCAGTCGTTGTAATAGTGATATTCATGCCTCGCAGGGCATCCACTTTGTCATAATCAATTTCCGGGAAAATGATTTGCTCTTTAATGCCCATGTTGTAGTTGCCGCGACCATCGAAAGACTTGCCGGAAATACCACGGAAGTCACGAATACGCGGAATGGCAACAGTCACCAGACGATCCAGGAATTCATACATACGCTCCTGACGTAAAGTCACTTTACAACCCACTGGGTAATTGTCTCGAATCTTGAACCCTGCAATAGACTTGCGCGACAGCGTCACCACAGGCTTTTGCCCTGCGATCTTCTGCATATCACCCACGGCATGCTCCATGATCTTTTTATCGGCAACCGCTTCGCCCACACCCATGTTGAGTGTGATCTTCAGGATGCGCGGCACTTGCATCACGGACTTGTATCCGAACTTCTCGGTCAAGTTCTTGACAACGGTATCTGTATATAACTGTTTAAGTCTAGCCATGATTATTCCTTAGGCATCAACAACTTCGCCATTGGATTTGAATACGCGCACTTTGCGCCCATCATCCAAGGTTTTGAAACCAACACGGCTTGCTTGTTGTGTTGCACCATTAAAAAGCGCCACATTAGAGATATCGAGTGACATTTCCTTTTCGATAATCCCGCCGGCGACACCCTTCATCGGGTTGCCAGTGGTATGACGCTTAACCTTATTAATCCCCTCGACCAAAACACGGCCGCTAGCCAGTACATCCAGTACCGCGCCACGCTTGCCCTTGTCTTTGCCGGTAGTGACGATCACTTCGTCACCTTTACGTATTTTATTCATCGCCTGTTCCTTACAAGACTTCTGGTGCCAGTGACACGATTTTCATGAAGCGCTCAGTGCGCAGTTCACGGGTAACTGGTCCGAAGATACGTGTACCGATCGGCTCCAGTTTGTTGTTCAGCAACACCGCAGCGTTACTGTCGAATTTCACCAAAGAACCATCGGGGCGACGTACACCCTTCACCGTGCGAACCACCACGGCGCTATAGACTTCACCTTTTTTTACACGACCACGCGGCGCAGCATCTTTAATGCTGACCTTGATCACATCGCCTATGCTCGCATAGCGACGTCTGGAGCCACCTAGAACCTTGATGCACTGAACTTCACGTGCACCAGTGTTATCGGCAACCTCTAAACGGGATTGCATTTGAATCATGAAATTTCTCCAACTTAATCCGTCAAAACTCGGCTATACGAAAATCGTTTTTTTGCCGATACGGTCAGTATTGGGGTGCTAGCTTTAAGAGCACCAACAAAGCCGACGATATTAACTTAAAAAACCTTATGCAGTCAAGCAAAACCAACTGCAGCTTGCCTAAACCGCCTGACCTTTTTCCAAAACTTTTGCCACAACCCAGGTTTTGGTACGTGACAAAGGACGGCTTTCTTCAATGATCACCAGATCACCCTCATGGCATTGATTGGTTTCATCATGCGCATGAAACTTGTTGGAACGGCGCATCACTTTGCCGTACAACGGATGTTTTACAACGCGCTCAACCAGCACCGTCACCGTTTTGTCCATCTTGTCGCTGACCACACGGCCAGTCGCAGTGCGTACCACTTTGTTGGTCTTAACCTTGGCTACCGGTTTGGCTACCTTGGGTTTGACAACTTTCGGTTTAGCAACCTTGGCTACTGCAGCTTTTTTAGGCTCAGCCTTGGCTTCTACAGCTTTTTTCGGCGCAGCAGCTTTTTTTGGTTCTGCTTTGGTTTCAGCAGCCTTTTTTGGAGCTGCCTTCTTTGTTTCTTTGGCTTCAGCCATATTGACCCCCGTTATGCTTGCCTGGCTTTTTGAGCCAGAATGGTGCGCACACGCGCAATGTCGCGACGCACTTTACCAATTTGATCCACTTTAGCTAGTTGCTGAGTCGCTACTTGCATACGTAATGAGAATTGCGCACGCAGCAGATCGATCAATTCGCTTTTCAGATCGCTTTCAGATTTTGCTCTTAAATCAGCAGCCTTCATCATTAACTCCCTATGTGACGGCTAGCAAACGCCGTTGGAATCGGCAGTTTAGCCGCCGCAAGCTTGAATGCTTCGCGTGCCAGCTCTTCTGTCACGCCGTCCATTTCATATAACATCTTCCCAGGCTGGATCTGAGCAACGTAGTACTCAGTACTACCTTTACCATTACCCATACGCACTTCAGCCGGTTTCTTGGAGATAGGCTGATCAGGGAAAATACGGATCCATACGCGACCTCCGCGTTTGATATGGCGGGTCATCACGCGACGCGCCGCTTCTATCTGACGCGCGGTCAGGCGACCACGACCAATCGCTTTCAGGCCGTATTCACCGAAACTCACTTTATTGCCGGTCGTTGCAATGCCTTTGTTACGGCCCTTCTGCATCTTGCGGTATTTTTGTCTAGCTGGCTGCAGCATTTTTTACTCCTGATTTTCTTGTCTTTTTCTCAGGCTCGGGTGCAGCAACCGGTGCCACCGCTGGTACTGCAGCAGCTGCGAGTTGCTCGTTCTTACCCATAATCTCACCTTTGAATACCCACACCTTGATTCCGATGATGCCGTAGGTAGTGCTTGCCTCAGCCACGCCATAATCTATATCGGCACGCAACGTATGCAATGGCACACGGCCTTCGCGATACCATTCAGTACGGGCAATCTCGATTCCGTTCAGGCGACCGGCACTCATGATCTTGATGCCTTGAGCCCCCAGGCGCATCGCGTTTTGCATCGCGCGCTTCATGGCACGGCGGAACATCACGCGTTTTTCCAGTTGCTGGGCGATATTCTCAGCGATCAGCGTAGCGTCGATTTCCGGTTTGCGTATCTCTTCGATGTTGAGATGCACCGGCACCCCCATCATTTTTTGCAAGGTAGAACGCAACGTTTCGATATCTTCACCCTTCTTGCCGATGACAATGCCTGGACGAGCGCTATAGATTGTGATCTTGGCATTCTTTGCCGGACGCTCGATCAGAATCTTGCTGACTGCGGCATGTGCCAGCTTCTTTTTCAGGTAATCACGTACCTTGATATCCGCTTGCAACATTGCCGGGAAATTCTTGCTATTTGCATACCAGCGTGAAGTCCAGTTCTTTTGTACTGCCAGGCGGAAGCCTGTTGGATGGATCTTTTGTCCCATATTCTTAGTCTCCGACCATAACGGTAATGTGGCAGGTCGGCTTGATAATACGACCAGCGCGGCCTTTTGCACGTGGACGAATACGTCTGAGAACCGTGCCTTTGTCCACGTAAATTGTGGTGACCTTCAATTCATCAATATCTGCACCTTCGTTATGCTCGGCATTAGCAATCGCGGACTCAACCACGCGCTTGATAATGTCTGCACCCTTCTTGGGACAGAACGTGAGAATACTGAGCGCATGGTCTACTTTCTTGCCACGCACAAGATCAGCTACCAACCTTGCCTTTTGAGGGGACAGGTGGACTCCTTTTAATACTGCGGATACATTCATCGTCATCGCTCCTACTTCTTAACTACTTTTCTATCGGCTGCATGACCCCGGAATGTGCGGGTCAGGGCAAATTCGCCCAGCTTGTGACCAACCATATTTTCCGAGATCAGCACCGGGATGTGCTGCTTGCCGTTGTGAACCGCAATCGTGAGACCAACGAAATCTGGCAGCACCGTAGAACGACGTGACCAGGTTTTGATAGGACGACGATCCTTGTTTGCGCTGGCAGTTTCCACCTTTTTGACCAGATGAGAATCTACGAACGGACCTTTTTTTACTGAACGAGCCATGTTGATTACCTCTTACCAGATGGACGACGGCTAACGCGCATATTGTCTGTCCGCTTGTTGTTACGTGTACGATAACCCTTGGTTGGCGTGCCCCATGGGCTAACCGGATTCATACCGGCTGCGGTACGACCTTCACCACCACCGTGCGGGTGATCAACCGGGTTCATCACCACACCGCGTACCGTCGGACGTACACCGCGCCAACGCATGGCACCGGCTTTACCAATGGAACGCAAGGAATGCTCTTCGTTACCTACTTCACCTATGGTGGCTTTGCAGTCAACGTGTACGCGGCGCACTTCGCCAGAACGCAAACGCAACTGCGCGTAACTACCTTCTCTGGCCAGCAACTGGATGGAAGTGCCTGCGGAACGAGCCAACTGCGCACCCTTCCCTGGCATCAACTCTACACAGTGGATGGTGCTACCGACTGGAATGTTACGTAGCGGCAGTGCATTACCCACCTTGATCGGGGAATCAGCACCAGAGACCAATTGTGCACCGGCAGCAATGCTGCGCGGAGCGATGATGTACCTACGTTCGCCGTCGGCATAGCACAACAGTGCCAGGTGCGCGCTACGGTTTGGATCGTATTCGATACGCTCAACGGTCGCCGGAATGCCATCCTTGTTGCGACGGAAATCCACAATACGGTAATGCTGCTTGTGACCACCGCCCTGGTGACGGATGGTGATGTGACCGTTGTTGTTACGGCCTGCCTTTTTGCTTTGCTTTTCCAGCAGCGGTGCATAAGGCGCACCTTTGTGCAGACCTGGGGTTACTACCTTGATCACTGCGCGACGACCGGGGGAAGTCGGCTTGACTTTAATCAGTGCCATTTTTCTCTCCTTATTCGCCAGCCGCGAAGTTGATTTCTTGACCAGGCTTGAGGCTTACATACGCCTTTTTCCAATCCTGACGGCTACCCATACTGCGACCAAAACGCTTGGTTTTACCCTTAACGTTGATCACGCTCACCGCGTCCACTTCCACTTTGAACAAGAGCTCAACTGCACCCTTGATTTCAAGCTTGGTGGCATCGGTTCGTACCTTGAAAGCGATCTGCTGATGGATATCAGCCAGACGTGTAGCTTTTTCGGTGATTTGCGGTGCCAGGATCACTTGCAGCAAACGCTCTTGGCTTATAGATTTGGTCTTCATGCCAGCATCTCCTCAAGCTTCTTGACCGCTGCCTTGGTCGCAATCACACGCGGGAAACGCACCAGACTTACTGGATCGGCGTGTTGCGCCTCGATAACCAGCACATGCGGCAAATTACGGGCAGACAAAAACAGGTTTTCATTAAATGCATCAGTCAATACCAGCACACCTTCAGTGCAGCCCATACCCTTGATCTTGTCAGCCATCAGCTTGGTCTTGGGAGCATCAATCACAAACTCCTCCACCACTGACAAACGGTCCTGACGTACCAATTCGGACAGGATGGATTGCATCCCGGCGCGATACATTTTTTTGTTGAGTTTCTGGCTGAAGTTTTCATCAGGCGTATTTGGGAAAATACGACCGCCTCCGCGCCATAACGGGCTGGAAGTCATACCGGCACGAGCACGACCAGTACCCTTCTGATTAAAAGGCTTCTTGGTGCTGTGATGTACTTCTTCACGATCTTTTTGCTTACGGGTGCCGGTACGCGCATTAGCCATATAGGCTGTCACCACTTGATGCACCAGCGCCTCATTGAACTCACGGCCAAATGTCACTTCGGACACTTCGACGGTAGTCTTGGCAGCTTTGCCATTGTTATCTGTCATGTTGATCTTCATTATGCCCCCGCTTTCACGGCTGGACGCACGATCACGTTGCCGCCCTTAGAACCGGGAACCGCACCCTTGATCAGTAGCAGGTTGCGTTCGATATCCACACGCACGACTTCCAGATTCTGCACGGTACGTTTGACATCACCGAGGTGACCCGTCATGCGCTTACCGGGAAACACACGACCAGGATCCTGGTTCATGCCGATGGAGCCCGGTACGTTGTGAGATTTGGAGTTACCGTGCGTGGCACGGTTTGATTTGAAATGGTGACGTTTGATAACACCGGCGTAGCCCTTACCCAGGGTGGTACCCGTTACATCAACCATTTGTCCTACCTGGAAGGTCGCTACGGTGACTTCGCCACCAGCAGCAAGATTAGCCAGCACGTCAGCGGTTACGGGGAATTCATGCACGCCACGACCAGCGGTAACACCGGCTTTGGCGAAATGACCCGCCATTGCTTTGGTTACGCGGCTTGCGCGGCGCTCACCGTAAGTGACTTGGACGGCAGTGTAGCCGTCGCTGTCTAGAGATTTAATCTGCGTCACACGGTTGGGCGAAACTTCCAGCACAGTTACCGGGATGCTAGTGCCATCATCGGTAAAAACGCGGGTCATGCCCACCTTGCGACCTACAAGCCCTAAGCTCATGGTCGTTTCCTTATTAAAATCCAAGGGCCAGTTTCGATTGACTGGCCTGTTTGCGAAAGGGCGCGATTATATCCCGCCCCCCTTAAAATTACAAATAAAACTGCATGAAAACTAACTACTAATACTAAAACTGCTACTTACAGCTTGATTTCTACGTCTACGCCGGCCGGCAGGTCCAGTTTCATCAACGCATCTACCGTCTTGTCGGTAGGATCAAGAATGTCCATCAGACGCAAATGCGTACGGATTTCAAACTGATCGCGTGATGTCTTGTTGACGTGCGGTGAACGCAAAATATCGAAACGTTCAATACGCGTAGGCAATGGCACTGGGCCTTTGACTACTGCGCCGGTACGCTTGGCGGTTTCGACAATTTCCTGAGCAGACTGATCTATCAAACGATAGTCAAAGGCTTTCAGGCGAATACGAATTTTTTGACTTTGCATAATTTTTTCCAAAGAGCGTTTTTCAAAGAACAAAAAGGCAGACCGCTATGGTCTGCCTTTCAAGTTAAATCTTACTCGATCACCTTGGCCACGACACCGGCACCGACGGTACGACCGCCTTCACGAATGGCGAAACGCAAGCCGTCTTCCATCGCGATCGGCGCAATCAGCGTCACGGTGATGGAGATGTTGTCTCCCGGCATCACCATTTCTGTGCCCGCAGGCAGCTCTACCGCACCGGTGACGTCAGTGGTACGGAAGTAGAATTGTGGACGATAGCCATTGAAGAATGGGGTGTGACGACCGCCTTCATCTTTGCCCAGTACGTAGATCTCGGCAGTGAATTTGGTGTGCGGGGTGATGGAGCCTGGCTTGGCCAATACTTGACCGCGCTCGACTTCTTCACGCTTGGTGCCACGCAGCAGTACGCCAACGTTGTCACCCGCTTGACCTTGATCCAGCAGTTTGCGGAACATTTCCACACCAGTACAGATGGTCTTGAGGGTGGGCTTCAGGCCTACGATTTCGATTTCTTCGCCGACTTTGATCACGCCGCGTTCTACACGACCAGTCACCACAGTGCCGCGACCGGAGATGGAGAATACGTCTTCTACCGGCATCAGGAACGGGCCGTCAATGGCGCGCTTAGGCATGGGGATGTAGCTGTCCAGCGCTTCTGCCAGACGGAAGATGGAGGGTTCGCCCATTTCCGATTGGTCGCCTTCAAGCGCCAGTTTGGCGGAGCCGGTGACGATGGGGGTGTCATCACCCGGGAAGTCGTATTTGCTGAGCAGTTCACGCACTTCCATTTCAACCAGTTCCAGCAGTTCTGCGTCATCCACCATGTCTGCCTTGTTGAGGAAGACGACGATGTAAGGTACGCCTACTTGGCGTGCCAGCAGGATGTGTTCACGGGTTTGCGGCATCGGGCCGTCAGCTGCGGAACAAACAAGGATGGCGCCGTCCATTTGTGCGGCACCGGTGATCATGTTCTTCACGTAGTCGGCGTGGCCCGGGCAGTCAACGTGCGCGTAGTGGCGGTTGGCTGTTTCGTATTCGACGTGGGCGGTGTTGATGGTGATGCCGCGTGCCTTTTCTTCAGGCGCTGCGTCAATTTGATCGTAGGCCTTGGCTTCGCCGCCGAATTTCTTCGACAGGATGGTGGTGATCGCCGCCGTCAGCGTCGTCTTACCATGGTCTACGTGACCAATCGTTCCTACGTTTACGTGCGGCTTCGTCCGCTCAAATTTGCCTTTTGCCATGATCGATTTCCCCTTCTGCTAATTGGTGAGTTTGATTACTTTTTGTTAATGATCGCGTCAGCGACGTTTTTAGGCGCTTCTGTGTAATGCTTGAATTCCATGGTGTAGCTGGCACGGCCTTGCGACAGGGAACGTACCACAGTGGAATAGCCGAACATTTCGGCCAAAGGCACTTCGGCGCGAATCACCTTGCCTGTAGGCAGGTCTTCCATACCTTGGATCATGCCGCGACGCGAGGACAGATCGCCCATCACATCACCCATGTAGTCTTCCGGCGTTTCCACTTCCACTGCCATCATCGGCTCTAGCAGGATAGGATCAGCCTTACGCATACCATCCTTAAAGGCAATGGATGCAGCCATCTTGAACGCGTTTTCGTTAGAGTCCACATCATGGTAAGAACCATCGAACAGGGTCACTTTAACGTCAACCACCGGGAATCCAGCCAGCACGCCGTTCGGCAAAGTCTCTTTCAAACCTTTTTCCACCGCAGGAATGAATTCGCGCGGCACAGTTCCGCCCTTGATCGCATCAACGAACTCGAAACCTTTGCCGGCTTCGTTAGGCTCCATGATGAGCCATACGTGACCGTATTGACCTTTACCGCCGGACTGCTTGACGAACTTGCCTTCGATCTCGACTTTACGTTTGATCGCTTCGCGATAAGCCACTTGCGGAGCACCGACATTGGCCTCCACGTTAAACTCGCGGCGCATACGGTCTACCAGGATTTCCAGGTGCAACTCACCCATACCCGAAATAATGGTCTGATTGGTTTCTTCATCGGTGCGCACACGGAATGATGGGTCTTCTTGCGCCAGACGATTCAGCGCCACACCCATTTTTTCCTGGTCGGCCTTGGTCTTAGGCTCAACTGCCACGTGGATCACCGGCTCAGGGAATATCATGCGTTCAAGAATGATTTCGTTACTCAGGTCGCATAGGGTATCGCCAGTGGTCGCTTCTTTTAAACCGACTGCCGCAGCGATGTCGCCTGCATAGACTTCCTTGATTTCTTCGCGCTGGTTGGCATGCATTTGCAGAATACGGCCCAGACGCTCTTTCTTGCCTTTGATCGGGTTGTAAATGGTGTCGCCGGACTTCACGATACCTGAGTAAACGCGGAAGAAAATCAGTTGTCCGACGAACGGGTCGGTCATGATCTTGAATGCCAGCGCAGAGAACGATTCTTTATCATCCGCTTTACGGGAAACTTCCTGACCTTTGTCGCCTTCACCTTTGACGGGTGGCTTGTCGGTAGGAGCCGGCATCAGCTCGACCACCTTGTCCAACATGGCTTGCACGCCTTTGTTCTTGAACGCTGAACCGCACAGCATAGGTACGATCTCGAACGCGATGGTACGCAGACGCAAGCCGGCAATGATGTCTTCTTCACTCAAATCACCTTCTTCAAGGTATTTGTTCATCAGTTCTTCATTGGCTTCGGCGGCAGACTCGACCATGTTTTCACGCCACTTGTCGCATTCTGCTTTCAAGTCGGCAGGAATGTCGCGGTAGTCGAACTTCATCCCTTGTGAAGCGTCATCCCAATAGATGGCCTTCATCTTGATCAGGTCAACTACACCTTCGAATTTTTCTTCTGCGCCGATAGGCACTTGCAATGGCACCGGGTTCGCCTTCAGGCGCGCACGCATCTGGTCGTAAACCTTGAAGAAGTTGGCACCGGCTCGGTCCATCTTGTTGACAAAGGCCAGACGCGGCACTTTGTACTTGTTGGCCTGACGCCAAACGGTTTCAGACTGAGGCTGTACGCCACCTACTGCACAGTACACCATGCAGGCACCATCCAGCACGCGCATGGAACGTTCGACTTCAATAGTAAAGTCAACGTGGCCCGGGGTGTCAATGATGTTGATACGATGCTGGTCGAACTGACCAGCCATACCCTTCCAGAAGCAGGTAGTGGCAGCTGAGGTAATGGTAATCCCGCGCTCTTGCTCTTGCTCCATCCAGTCCATGGTGGCGGCGCCATCATGCACTTCACCGATCTTATGGTTAACGCCGGTGTAAAACAGGATGCGCTCAGTAGTCGTGGTTTTACCCGCGTCAATGTGCGCACTAATACCAATGTTACGGTAGCGTTCAATAGGAGTTATACGAGCCACAGGAATTACCTTTTTGTTTTATATATTTAAACTAATATTAGCAAGCTGAGATTAGCAAACTGAGATCAGTTAATTAAAATACAGGGTCTAAAATTAGAAGCGGAAATGCGAGAATGCTTTGTTGGCTTCTGCCATACGGTGCACTTCTTCACGTTTCTTCATTGCCGAACCACGGCCTTCGGAAGCTTCAACCAGCTCCGCAGCCAGGCGCAAGCCCATGGACTTTTCGCCGCGCTTGCGAGCTGCATCGCGCAACCAGCGCATCGCCAAAGCGGTACGACGCGAAGGACGCACTTCTACCGGAACCTGATAGTTGGCACCGCCAACGCGGCGGCTCTTCACTTCCACCAGCGGACGCAGGTTACTGATCGCCAGATTGAACACTTCCAGCGGATCCTTGCTGGCTTTTTGCGTGACTTGGTCGAACGCGCCGTAGAGAATACGCTCGGCGACAGACTTCTTGCCACCGGTCATCAGTACGTTAACGAACTTGGAGACTTCTTGGCTACCGAATTTCGGATCGGGAAGAATGTCGCGTTTGGGAACTTCTCTGCGTCTTGGCATGTGAATATAACCTCAGATTGAAACAGCGATTAAGCTGCTTTAGGGCGCTTGGCGCCGTATTTGGAACGGGATTGCTTACGATCCTTAACACCCGCAGTATCCAGACTACCGCGCACCATGTGGTAACGCACACCTGGCAAGTCTTTTACCCGGCCGCCGCGCAACAGCACCACCGAGTGCTCCTGCAGGTTGTGGCCTTCACCGCCGATGTAGCTGATGACCTCGAAACCATTGGTCAGGCGCACCTTGGCAACCTTACGCAATGCTGAGTTCGGCTTTTTCGGCGTGGTAGTGTAAACGCGAGTACATACCCCACGTTTCTGTGGACATGCTTCCAGCGCAGGCACCTTGCTCTTGCTGATGATTTGCTGGCGACCTTTGCGGACCAACTGGTTAATCGTAGGCATTGCTTAATCCCTAAAAAGACACTTCTATAAAAATTACGGGATGGCGCTCGTCTTGATCAGACTAATCGGCCACCCCGGAAAAGGCAGGCATTTTATTGACCTACCACGTTAATGTCAAGCCGTTTCGGTATCTCCAGCAACCGCCTCAACCGAGACTTCACTTTCGACGACCTCATCCGTTTTTGTGACTTCCGCAAACTCTGCTTCCGCCTGCGCAACCGCATCAACACCGGTAGCCTGACGTTTGCGATTTTCATGATACGCCAGACCCGTACCAGCCGGGATCAAACGACCAACGATCACGTTTTCCTTCAAACCACGCAACTCGTCTCGTTTGCCCAGAATTGCAGCCTCGGTCAACACGCGTGTGGTTTCCTGGAACGATGCAGCAGAGATGAACGAGTCGGTAGACAGCGATGCCTTGGTGATACCCAGCAACACGTACTCATAAGCAGCCGGTTCCTTACCTGCAGCAATCGCCTTGTCATTAGCCTCGAGTACATCGGCACGTTCCACCTGCTCACCCTGAATAAAGCCGGTGTCGCCGGAGGCCGTTACGCGCACCCGACGCAGCATCTGACGTACGATCACTTCAATATGCTTGTCGTTGATCTTCACGCCTTGCAAACGGTACACGTCTTGCACTTCATCGATGATGTAGCGTGCCAGAGCCTCTACGCCTTGCAGACGCAGAATATCTTGCGGTTCAGCAGGACCGTCGACGATGGTTTCGCCTTTGGTAACCACTTGGCCATCATGCGCAGTCACGTGCTTGTCCTTGGGAATCAGGAACTCTTGTTGCGCGCCATCCAGATCGGTTATCACCAGGCGTTGCTTGCCCTTGGTATCCTTACCGAAGCTGACAATACCTGTGGTTTCCGCCAGCATGCCGGCGTCCTTGGGTGAACGTGCCTCGAACAATTCCGCTACGCGCGGCAAACCGCCGGTAATGTCACGGGTCTTGGAGGACTCTTGCGGAATCCGCGCCAGCACTTCACCCACGCCCACTTCCTGACCATCTTTCACCGTAATGATGCAACCCAGTTGGAAGGTGATGTTCACAGGAACATCGCCACCCGCAACCTTGACTTCATTACCGGTTTCATCCAGCAGTTTCACTTGCGGACGCAGTCCCTTGAATTGCTGACCTGCACGCTGTTTAGGGTCAACGACCACCAGAGTAGACAGGCCGGTGACATCGTCGATCTGCTTGGCAACCGTGACGCCTTCTTCCACGTTCTCGAACTTCACGCGACCGGCATATTCGGTGATGATGGGGCGCGTATGCGGATCCCAGATCGCCATTGCCTGGCCGGCCTTGACCTGCTTGCCATCGGCAGTTTGCAAGGTAGAGCCATAAGGCACTTTATGACGTTCACGCTCACGACCTTGATCATCGGTGATGACTACTTCGCCGTTACGCGAAATCACGATCTGCTCGTTACGGGCAGTGGTGACATAACGCATGGTGGGGCTGAAGCGCACCACACCGTTAGACTTGCTTTCCACCTGGCTGACAGATGCCGTACGCGACACTGCACCGCCGATGTGAAAGGTACGCATGGTGAGCTGAGTACCGGGTTCACCGATGGATTGCGCAGCGATCACCCCGACGGCTTCACCCATGCTGATAAGCTTGCCACGACCCAGGTCACGACCATAGCATTTGGAGCAAATACCGTAACGGGTTTCGCAAGTCAGCGCAGTACGCACCTTGACTTCATCAATACCCAGGCCTTCGATCTTCTCAACTTCATCTTCACCCAGTAAAGTACCTGCTTCATAAATGGTTTCTTGCGTTTCCGGATTGATGACATCCAGCGCTGCCACACGACCCAGAATACGGTCATGCAAAGGCTCGACCACTTCACCACCCTTGACCAGCGCCTTGGTCACCAGACCTTCGGATGTACCGCAATCATGCTCGGTCACCACCAAGTCCTGAGTCACGTCTACCAGACGGCGTGTCAGGTAACCTGAGTTCGCGGTCTTCAGTGCGGTATCGGCCAAGCCTTTACGTGCACCGTGGGTAGAAATAAAGTATTGCAACACGTTCAGACCATCACGGAAGTTAGCAGTGATCGGCGTTTCAATAATGGAGCCGTCCGGCTTCGCCATCAGGCCCCGCATACCGGCCAATTGCCTGATCTGTGCAGCAGAACCGCGGGCACCGGAGTCAGCCATCATGTAGATGGAATTGAAAGATTCCTGACGCACCGGCTTGCCGTCTTTCATCACTTGCTTGCCATCGTCGTCCAGTACTGGCTCTTCGCGAAGTTGTTTCATCATGGCATCCGCCACTTTGTCACCGGCCCGACCCCAGATGTCCACCACCTTGTTGTAGCGCTCACCCTGAGTCACCAGACCGGAAGTGTATTGATCTTCGATCTCTTTCACTTCGGCTTCGGCAGCGGCGATCAGTTCGCCCTTTTCTGGTGGTACCAGCATATCGTTGACGGCGATGGAAATACCACCGCGTGTTGCGTAACGGTAACCGGTATACATCAGCTTATCGGCAAAAATAACCGTTTCGCGTATGCCTACACGACGGAAACTGGCGTTGATGAGCTTGGAGATCTCCTTCTTTTTCAGTGCGCGGTCGATGTAGCTGAACGGCAAACCGGCAGGCAGGATCTCGGACAACAAGGCACGACCGATGGTGGTTTCGTAACGCGTGATCTTCTCAGCCTCGGTCGCCGCATCGAATTCCTTGAGGCGGATGGTGACTTTGGCATGCAAATCGACCAAGCCGCAATCATAGGCGCGTTGCGCTTCCAGAATATCGGAGAACTTCATGCCTTCGCCACGTGCAGCCACTTTCTCACGGGTCAGATAATACAGACCCAACACGATATCTTGCGAAGGCACGATGATAGGTTCGCCGTTAGCTGGCGACAGCACGTTGTTGGAGGCCAGCATCAACGTGCGGGCTTCCATTTGCGCTTCCAGACTTAATGGAACGTGAACCGCCATCTGGTCACCGTCGAAGTCGGCGTTGAACGCCGCGCAAACCAGCGGATGCAATTGAATGGCCTTACCTTCGATCAGGATAGGTTCGAACGCTTGAATACCCAGACGGTGCAAAGTCGGTGCGCGATTCAGCATCACCGGATGCTCGCGAATCACATCTTCCAGAATATCCCACACTTCTGGACCTTCTTCTTCGACCTTTTTCTTGGCAGCCTTGATGGTAGTCGCCAGTCCCAGCACTTCCAGCTTGTGGAAAATGAAAGGCTTGAACAATTCCAGCGCCATCTTCTTCGGCAGACCGCACTGATGCAGTTTGAGCTGTGGACCAACCACGATCACGGAACGGCCGGAGTAGTCCACGCGCTTGCCCAGCAGGTTCTGGCGGAAACGACCGCCCTTGCCCTTGATCATGTCTGCCAGAGACTTCAACGGACGCTTGTTGGCGCCGGTCATAGCCTTACCGCGACGACCGTTATCCAGCAGTGAGTCAACAGCTTCCTGCAACATGCGCTTTTCGTTACGCACGATGATTTCAGGCGCTTTCAGTTCCAGCAAACGTTTCAAACGATTATTACGGTTGATCACGCGACGGTATAAGTCATTCAGATCGGAAGTCGCAAAGCGGCCGCCGTCCAGCGGCACCAATGGGCGCAGCTCTGGTGGCAGCACCGGCAGTACTTCCAGTATCATCCACTCAGGCTTGATCCCGGATTTCTGGAATGCTTCCAGCACTTTCAGGCGTTTGGCGATCTTCTTGATCTTGGCTTCAGAACCGGTCTCGCTCAGATCCTTGCGCAGCGTTTCAATCTCAGTGTGAGAATCCATGGTACGCAGCAATTCGCGTACGCCTTCGGCACCCATGCTGGCCGAGAATTCATCGCCGTATTCTTCCAACTTGGCCAGGTAGTCTTCTTCCGTCAGCAGTTGGCCGCGCGTGAGCGGGGTCATGCCTGGATTCACCACCATGTATGCTTCGAAGTACAGCACGCGCTCGATGTCGCGCAGAGCGATATCCAGCACCATGCCCAAACGGCTAGGCAGTGACTTGAGGAACCAGATGTGTGCCACTGGCGAAGCAAGGTCGATGTGACCCATACGCTCACGGCGCACTTTGGATAAGGTGACTTCAACGCCGCATTTCTCGCAGATCACACCGCGATGCTTGAGGCGCTTGTATTTGCCACACAGACACTCGTAGTCTTTGACCGGTCCGAATATCTTGGAGCAGAACAAACCATCGCGCTCCGGTTTAAAGGTGCGGTAGTTGATGGTTTCTGGCTTTTTAACTTCGCCATAGGACCAGGAGCGGATCTTCTCAGGAGAAGCCAGCGCGATCTTGATCGCGTCAAATTCTTCTGTCTGCGTGACTTGCTTGAATAGGTCTAATAGTGCTTTCACCCGATTCTCCTTAATTGCGTTCTAGGTCAATATCAATAGCGAGGGAACGAATTTCCTTCACCAACACATTGAAAGATTCCGGCATACCGGCATCAATCTTGTGCTCGCCCTTGACGATGTTTTCATAAACCTTGGTACGGCCAGACACGTCGTCCGACTTGACCGTAAGCATTTCCTGCAAGGTATAAGCCGCGCCATACGCTTCCAGTGCCCACACTTCCATTTCACCGAAGCGCTGACCACCGAACTGGGCTTTACCACCTAGCGGTTGTTGCGTCACCAATGAATAAGGTCCGGTGGAACGCGCATGCATCTTGTCGTCCACCAAGTGGTGCAGCTTGAGCACGTGCATATAACCCACAGTCACCGGACGCTCGAACTCTTCACCGGTGCGCCCATCGCGCAACACGGCCTGAGTCTTGGCAGAGGTGAGCCTTAGTCTGCTTGCTATTTCATCGGGGAATGCCAGATCCAGCATTGCCCTGATATCACTCTCGGCAGCGCCATCGAATACCGGGGTTGCAAAGGGCACACCATTTTTCAGGTTGCTTGCCAGTTCCAGTATTTCGACATCGGACAAGGATTTCAGATCTTCCAGCTTGCCGGTGTTGTTGTAGATCTTGTCCAGCAGCTTACGGATCTCAACCACCTTGGTTTGCTCATCCAGCATTTCCTGTATGCGCAGACCCAGACCTTTGGCGGCCCAGCCCAAATGCACTTCCAGAATCTGCCCGATATTCATACGCGATGGCACGCCCAGCGGGTTCAACACGATATCCATAGGCGTACCATCGGCCATATGCGGCATATCTTCCACCGGCACGATCTTCGATACCACACCCTTGTTACCGTGACGACCAGCCATCTTGTCACCAGGTTGCAGGCGCCGTTTAACTGCCACATAAACCTTGACCATCTTCTGTACGCCAGGAGGCAATTCGTCGCCTTGCGTCAACTTGCGCTTTTTCTCTTCAAACATGGCGTCGAAGTTGACTCTGGACTGTGACAGACTGTCTTTCACTTGTTCCAGTTGACGTGCGGCTTCTTCATCGCTCAAACGAATGTCGAACCAGTCATGACGGTTCAATGCGTCCAGATATGCAGCGGTTAATGCATCGCCTTTTTTCAGTTTGTTCGGACCACCGTTAACGGTCTTGCCTTCGATCAAGCGGCGGATACGACCAAACGCATCATCTTCCACAATACGCATCTGGTCGGCCAAGTCCTGCTTGTAGTGACCCAACTGGTCATCAATGATTTGCTGTGCACGTGAGTCGCGGTCGATGCCTTCACGGGTAAACACTTGCACGTCTATGACCGTGCCAGACATGCCTGAAGGTATGCGCAAGCTGGTGTCTTTTACGTCAGATGCCTTTTCGCCGAAAATAGCGCGCAGCAGTTTTTCTTCCGGCGTGAGCTGGGTTTCACCTTTCGGGGTTACTTTACCAACCAGCACGTCGCCGGCTTCCACTTCAGCGCCGATGTAAATAATGCCGGACTCGTCCAGACGTCCCAACATGCGCTCGGACAGATTCGAGATATCGCGGGTGATTTCTTCTGCACCCAGCTTGGTATCACGCGCCACTACGGTCAGCTCTTCGATATGGATGGAGGTATAGCGGTCATCAGCCACCACACGTTCGGAGATCAGGATAGAGTCTTCGAAGTTGTAGCCGTTCCATGGCATAAACGCCACCAGCATATTCTGACCCAGTGCCAGTTCGCCCATATCGGTAGAAGCACCGTCGGCAATGATGTCGCCGCGTACGATCACGTCGCCCATTTTCACTAATGGACGCTGGTTGATGTTGGTGTTCTGATTGGAACGGGTGTACTTGATCAGATTGTAGATGTCGACACCGACTTCGCCGGCACTGGCTTCTTCATCATTCACACGTACCACGATACGGCCTGCATCCACGTAATCCACCATACCGCCGCGGTAAGCACGCACCACAGTGCCGGAGTCGGCTGCCACGGTACGTTCAATACCGGTACCCACCACCGCTTTTTCGGCGCGTAAGCACGGTACAGCCTGACGTTGCATGTTGGCACCCATCAGTGCGCGGTTGGCATCGTCATGCTCCAGGAACGGGATCAGCGAAGCGGCCACAGATACGATCTGACTTGGCGCTACGTCCATATACTGGACTTCACCCGGAACCTTCATGGTAAATTCATTGTGATGACGGCATGACACCAGACCATCCGTCAGCTTGCCATTCTTGTCCAATTCTGCATTGGCCTGGGCGATTACATATTGCGACTCTTCGATAGCCGACAGATAATCGATCTGGTCGCTTACCTTGCCACCACTTACTTTACGATATGGGGTTTCCATAAAACCGTAACGGTTGGTGCGCGAATAGAGCGCCAGTGAGTTGATCAGGCCGATGTTCGGACCTTCCGGCGTTTCAATCGGACATACGCGACCATAGTGCGTAGGGTGCACGTCACGTACTTCGAAACCTGCGCGTTCGCGCGTAAGACCGCCTGGTCCCAGTGCAGAAACGCGGCGTTTGTGCGTGATTTCCGACAGCGGATTGGTCTGATCCATAAACTGCGACAATTGCGAAGAACCGAAGAACTCACGGATCGCACTTGATACCGGCTTGGCGTTGATCAGGTCATGCGGCATCAGATTGTCGGATTCAGCTTGCGACAGACGTTCCTTGACGGCGCGCTCCACGCGCACCAGCCCGGCACGGAACTGGTTCTCTGCCAACTCACCCACCGAACGCACGCGGCGATTACCCAAATGGTCGATATCGTCGATTTCACCACGGCCGTTACGCAACTCTAGCAATACGCCAACGACAGCCAGAATGTCCTCATTGGAAAGTACCAGCGGGCCTTCTTCGCCCTTGCTGCCTACGCTTTCATAAAAACGCTTAAGCCAGTTCGCGCTGCGGTCGTCGATCTTTTCCGGGTACGCTCTACGGTTGAATTTCATACGCCCAACGGCAGACAAGTCATATGCGTCTTCACTAAAGAAAAGACGGTTAAACAACATTTGCACCGCATCTTCAGTTGGTGGCTCACCCGGGCGCATCATGCGATAGATAGCCACGCGTGCGGCATACTGATCGGCAATTTCATCAATGCGCAGGGTTTGCGACAAGTAGTCGCCATGATCCAGATCATTGGAGTAGAGCACGCTCAGCTTGGACACATTAGCGTCGCGCAATTTCTCCAGTATGGTTTCGGTGATTTCATCATTGGCATTGGCGACGATCTCGCCGGAATCCTTGTCCACGATGTTGTTGGCAATGGTTCTGCCCAGCAGGAAATCATCCGGCACAGTGATCTTGCTGATGCCTGCCTTTTCCATGTCACGGATGTGCTTGATGGTAACGCGCTTATCTTTGGCCACCACGACATTACCGGCCTTATCAACGATATCGAATTTGGCCACTTCGCCACGCAGACGCTCAGGCACCAGTTCCATCTGCACGCCTTTTTTGCTGACGTGGAAAGTATCGAAATCATAGAACATGCCCAGGATCTGTTCCGGGGTATAGCCCAAGGATTTGAGCAATATGGTCACCGGCATCTTGCGACGACGGTCAACGCGGAAATACAAATAGTCTTTTGGATCGAACTCAAAATCCAGCCATGAACCACGGTAAGGAATGATACGTGCGGAGAACAGCAACTTGCCGGAGGAGTGAGTCTTACCCCTATCGTGCTCGAAGAATACGCCGGGAGAACGGTGCAACTGGGAAACGATGACGCGCTCGGTACCGTTGATCACGAATGAACCGTTCTCGGTCATCAGCGGCAACTCTCCCATGTAGACTTCCTGCTCCTTGACTTCTTTTACAGTAGGCTTGGAAGCCTCTTTATCCATAATCGTCAGGCGTACCTTAACGCGCAGCGGCGCAGCGTAGGTCAAGCCTCGCTGTTGGCACTCTTTGACGTCGAATGGGACTTGTCCCAGGGTGTAGCTGACATAATCCAGCTTCGCGTTGCCGGAATGGCTAACGATAGGAAATACTGCGCTGAAAGTCGATTGCAGTCCCGAAGGCTTGCGCATCTCCTGCGGCACATCTGCCTGCAGGAAATCACGATAGGATTCAAGTTGCATTGCCAACAGGTACGGAACCTCTTGTACGCTTTCACGCTTGGCAAAACTTTTACGGATACGTTTTTTTTCAGTAAACGAATAGCTCATTGGTAACTCTCCACGGGCTAGTGTAGGACAAAAAACAGGAGGCCAATCCTGTTTCAAGGACGCTTTTATAAGCACCGCAGGGGAAAATATCCCTGAATGCCACGCTTATAAAAACACCCTATGCTGCTCAAAAAACCAGACTGATAACTACGCCTTCTGAAAAGGCGAAGGCTGGCAGGAATAAATCCCTTGCCAGCCCACGCACAAAATACAATTACTTGATTTCGCCAGTCGCGCCAGCTTCGATCAACTTCTTCAGTGCGGCCTCGGCATCAGCCTTGGATACACCTTCCTTAACTGCTTTAGGTGCGCCATCAACCAGATCCTTGGCTTCTTTCAAGCCCAGAGCGGTGATTTCGCGAACAGCCTTAATAGCACCAACCTTGTTTTCGCCTGCGCCGGTGATAATGACATCGAATTCAGTCTTCTCTTCAGCGGCAGCAGCTGCGCCACCACCAGCAGCCGGGGCAGCAACCGCAGCAACTGCGGTAGCAGCAGCGGATACGCCGAACTTGGTTTCCATTTCCTTGATCAGTTCGGATAATTCCAGAACGGTCAAATTTGCAATTGCGTCTAGTAAATCTGCTTTAGATACAGCCATGTTATTTCTCCTGAGATTCTTTAAGAGTTCAAATTAATAAAGTTAAGCGGTTTGCTTCTGATCGCGCACTGCAGCCAGAACGCGTACCATCGAAGTAGGAACTTCGTTCAAGGTACGTACGAACTTGGCGACAGGTGCTTGCATGGTGCCCATCAGCTTGGCCAGCAATTCCTCGCGGCTCGGCATAGATGCCAGCGCCTTGATGCCTGCGGCATCCATGACGTAGTTAGGCATCGCACCACCTTTGATCACAAACTGATCATTGGCTTTTGCAAAATCATTCAGCACTTTGGCGGCATTCACCGGGTCGGTAGAAATACCGAATACCAGCGGACCCACCATTTTCGTTGCCAGCTCAGCAAAAGGAGTGCCGTCAACTGCACGACGCACCAGCGTGTTTTTCAGAACACGCAGATAAACTCCCGACTTTCTGGCTTGCGCACGCAATTTGGTCATATCGTCCACTTGCATCCCGCGGTATTCAGCCAAGATGATGGATTGCGCACTGGCAACTTTTTCGCTTACTTCTGCGACAACTGCTTTTTTCGCTTCAAGATTAAGACTCAAGGTCTTCCTCCTTCCGTTGATTAACCTTTTGCGCCTCTCCCGGTAACCCCAGTCGATGCAAAAGTTCTCTACGGCGAACCTAGACTTATACTGTCTGGGACACGCCATCTGCGTAGGGTTCAGAGGTCAGCAGACAGAGGTCGGAAAACAGAATCTTTCCCTTCACCCATCTACTGCATCTGGCATTAAATCCTTGCGGATGCCTACGGTCTTTGATAACCCTGCCGTCAAAACCATCTGCCGGCAGGCCCAAAGCCTTGCAAAGCCGCAGCCCTCGGCTGCGGCCTTTATTCTTTAGACCGGCTGCTTAAACCAAGCTAGCCTGGTCGATACGAACGCCCACACCCATGGTGCTGGAGATCGTCAACTTCTTTAAATAGATGCCCTTAGTTGAGGCCGGTTTGGATTTATTCAATGCCTCAACCAGCGCCAGCAGGTTCCCCTTCAGCGCGTCCACGTCAAAAGATGCGCGACCGATGGTGCAGTGCACGATACCGGCCTTGTCGGTACGATATTGCACCTGACCTGCTTTGGCATTCTTCACCGCCTCAGCCACGTTAGGGGTTACCGTGCCCACCTTGGGGTTAGGCATCAAACCGCGCGGGCCCAGGATCTGACCCAGACCACCGACGATACGCATCGCATCCGGGGTAGCGATCACCACGTCAAAATCCATCATGCCGCCTTTGATCTGTTCTGCCAGATCTTCAAAACCGACGATATCGGCACCGGCAGCTTTAGCTGCTTCAGCATTTGCGCCCTGCGCAAATACGGCGATACGTGAGGTTTTACCGGTACCGTGCGGCAGCACCAGTGCGCCGCGTACCAGCTGGTCGGATTTACGTGCATCGATGCCGAGATTGACCACCACATCCACAGACTCGTCAAATTTGGCAGTTGCCGTTTCCTTGACCAAGCCCAGTGCATCCGCCACAGCGTATGCCTTTTCACGGTCAACCTTGCCCGTCAGGGCTTGCATACGTTTAGATAATTTAGCCATTTATACGCCCTCCACTTCAATGCCCATGCTGCGTGCGCTACCGGCAATGGTACGTACCGCTGCATCCATATCTGATGCCGTCAGATCAGGCATCTTGGTGGTTGCGATTGCTTCCGCTTGTGCACGGGTGATCTTGCCTACCTTGTCGGTATGAGGACGCGCAGAGCCTTTGTCCAGCTTGGCGGCCTTTTTGATCAACACCGTTGCAGGCGGCGTTTTCATAATGAAAGTGAAACTCTTGTCAGCGAAAGCGGTAATCACCACTGGCACCGGCAAACCTGGCTCCATGCTTTGAGTAGCAGCATTGAAAGCCTTGCAGAATTCCATAATGTTCAAACCGCGCTGACCCAAAGCTGGGCCGACTGGCGGGCTAGGATTGGCTTTACCTGCAGGAATCTGCAGTTTGATATAGCCGATAATCTTCTTTGCCATCATTTACTCCTTAATGTGGGTACAAGCGCCATGTACGATGGCTCCCCGTTGAAACGCTGCTTTACCGCACAGCACCTTTACTACTAAATTCCGTACTACTAAATCCTGAAAAACGCTTACGCTTTCTCTACCTGGCTGAAGTCCAACTCCACCGGCGTTGCGCGACCAAAGATGGTGACTGACACGCGCATCTTGCTCTTTTCGTAATTCACGTCTTCCACAGTGCCGTTGAAATCGGTGAACGGGCCTTCTTTGACGCGCACCATTTCGCCGTTCTCGAACAACACTTTCGGCTTGGGCTTCTCAACCCCATCCTGCATCTGCTGCATGATGTCTGCCACTTCCTTGTCGGTGATCGGCGTAGGCTTCAACGCGGTACCGCCGACAAAACCGGTGACACGCGGTGTGTTTTTCACCAAGTGCCAGGTATCGTCATTCATTTCCATCTGTACCAGCACGTAGCCAGGAAAGAATTTGCGCTCAGAAATCGCTTTCTGCCCGCCTTTCATTTCTATGACCTCTTCTACCGGCACCAGAATATCGCCGAAGAAATCCTGCATACCAGCACGGCTGATGCGCTCCAGCAAACCACGCTGCACTGATTTTTCAAAACCAGAATAAGCATGTACCACATACCAACGCTTAGCCATTACTCACCCCGTCCCATCACCATTCGCACCAGCGACAATAGCGATATGTCCACTATCCACATAAAAATCGCCATCACTATCACCAGCAACACCACTACGCCAGTGGTCTGAATCGTTTCCTTACGGCTAGGCCATACCACTCTGCGCGCTTCTGCAATCGCTTCTTTGGTAAAAGCGAATACATCCTGTCCCATGGTGGTCGACCACATCACTGCCACGGCAGCAACGATGCCACCCATAACCGATAACGCCCGCACCACCGCTGGGCTGCTATCTCCCAGTATGTAATACCCAGCAATACCACCAGCAATCAACGCAATAGCCAGCAACAACCTTAATTTGTCTATCATTTAACCTATCAGTCGTGCTTTAGTTAAAGTGGCAGGCCAGGAGGGCCTCGAACCCCCAACCTTCGGTTTTGGAGACCGACACTCTGCCAATTGAGCTACTGGCCTATACATAGTCATTAGTTACTAGTCGTTAGTTATTAGTTGGTATGCTTTTACTAACAGCTAATGGCTTACGTCTAGCGACTGTTCCTTACTCGATCACCTTGGCCACGACACCGGCACCGACGGTACGACCGCCTTCACGAATGGCGAAACGCAAGCCGTCTTCCATCGCGATCGGCGCAATCAGCGTCACGGTGATGGAGATGTTGTCTCCCGGCATCACCATTTCTGTGCCCGCAGGCAGCTCTACCGCACCGGTGACGTCAGTGGTACGGAAGTAGAATTGTGGACGATAGCCATTGAAGAATGGGGTGTGACGACCGCCTTCATCTTTGCCCAGTACGTAGATCTCGGCAGTGAATTTGGTGTGCGGGGTGATGGAGCCTGGCTTGGCCAATACTTGACCGCGCTCGACTTCTTCACGCTTGGTGCCACGCAGCAGTACGCCAACGTTGTCACCCGCTTGACCTTGATCCAGCAGTTTGCGGAACATTTCCACACCAGTACAGATGGTCTTGAGGGTGGGCTTCAGGCCTACGATTTCGATTTCTTCGCCGACTTTGATCACGCCGCGTTCTACACGACCAGTCACCACAGTGCCGCGACCGGAGATGGAGAATACGTCTTCTACCGGCATCAGGAACGGGCCGTCAATGGCGCGCTTAGGCATGGGGATGTAGCTGTCCAGCGCTTCTGCCAGACGGAAGATGGAGGGTTCGCCCATTTCCGATTGGTCGCCTTCAAGCGCCAGTTTGGCGGAGCCGGTGACGATGGGGGTGTCATCACCCGGGAAGTCGTATTTGCTGAGCAGTTCACGCACTTCCATTTCAACCAGTTCCAGCAGTTCTGCGTCATCCACCATGTCTGCCTTGTTGAGGAAGACGACGATGTAAGGTACGCCTACTTGGCGTGCCAGCAGGATGTGTTCACGGGTTTGCGGCATCGGGCCGTCAGCTGCGGAACAAACAAGGATGGCGCCGTCCATTTGTGCGGCACCGGTGATCATGTTCTTCACGTAGTCGGCGTGGCCCGGGCAGTCAACGTGCGCGTAGTGGCGGTTGGCTGTTTCGTATTCGACGTGGGCGGTGTTGATGGTGATGCCGCGTGCCTTTTCTTCAGGCGCTGCGTCAATTTGATCGTAGGCCTTGGCTTCGCCGCCGAATTTCTTCGACAGAATGGTGGTGATCGCCGCCGTCAGCGTCGTCTTGCCATGGTCTACGTGACCAATCGTTCCTACGTTTACGTGCGGCTTCGTCCGCTCAAATTTGCCTTTTGCCATAATAATGGTCCTCTCACATTCGCTACTAAAAGTTATTCAATAAATGGTGCCCATGGCGAGAATCGGACTCGCGACCTCCCCCTTACCAAGGGGGTGCTCTACCACTGAGCCACATGGGCGCCGAGGCTTGTTATCCGCCAAGCCAAAAAAAATCAAACCTACTAAAACTGCACTGGAGCGGGTGAAGGGAATCGAACCCTCGTCATAAGTTTGGAAAACTTCTGCTCTACCATTGAGCTACACCCGCAAACTTACATCAGAAGAGACATCCTTCAACCGACCCCAGCATCTATGCAGCAACCACCTTGGTGGAGGGGGAAGGATTCGAACCTTCGTACTCAGAGAGAACGGATTTACAGTCCGTCGCCTTTAACCACTCGGCCACCCCTCCTGCTGAAACGTTCAATTATGTAGTACATCTCGGGTATTGTCAACGGTGCGTAGCGCGGATATTGGAGATGGTGCCGGATAGAGGAATCGAACCCCCGACCTTCTGATTACAAATCAGCTGCTCTACCAACTGAGCTAATCCGGCGCGGGCGGCATTATATCAATGCTGCATTGCCACGTCTTGCACTCTTGTTGCTAACTTGCGTTATTTCACCAGCTTCAAACTGGGTTTTTTTCTGCCCGCAGTCTCGGATGAACCCGTTGGAGAGGGCGAAATTGGCGGCGGCGCTTCAGCCTCA
>Ga0265327_10001332_pt1 | contig 32058 bp, 34 predicted proteins | sample 41621metaG_FD_202089 | JGI IMG/M metagenome (GOLD analysis project Ga0265327, IMG submission 202089) | Rhizosphere microbial communities from Carex aquatilis grown in University of Washington, Seatle, WA, United States - 4-16-21 metaG | ecosystem: Host-associated > Plants > Roots > Rhizosphere...
AGTTTTCTACTCCTCATGCCTCTAAAGGAAACCCCGTACGAAGCAAAGCGAGAGTGCGGGGAGGAGGTCATTTCATTCCCAGGAAACCCCGCCCGGATTGCGATAATAAAACCTACCACTCTGAAGGGCGGGGATGAATGGGTCTACAGACGAAGCTTCTTTAGTTAACTAAAGTCGATACGCCTTACCATGAGGAGTTTTCTACTCCTCATGCCTCTAAAGGAAACCCCGTACGAAGCAAAGCGAGAGTGCGGGGAGGAGGTCATTTAAGCGACGAAACCATCGCCGCGCTCAAGGAACTCGGCGAAGTTCTCCGGGGAATCCACAACCGTCTGATTTCAGAGGGTTGGATTATCAAGGATGGAGTATTTACACCTCCTCCGGGATACCAGCCTCCGAAACAGTCTCGGAAATGGATTCGGAGATCGGATTCAAAATAGACTGATACATCTCATCATATAACTCTTGGGGTGGAACCCTATAGAGAATAGCAAGATGAAACAGACTTTTGATTTTCGGAATAGCTGCACCGTTCTCCCATTTGGAGATACGTTCACAGTCATTCAATCCTAAAGCGCGTGCGACCTCATGCTGGCGCAATCCGGCAGCTTTGCGATACTTGCGAAGGGAATTGGGATACACTGGTGGCCATATTTTTGTTTTCATATACTTACAGATTAGCTTAATGGTTAAAACTACATAGGGGGTTAAACTTGCCAAATCTGGCATGTTTTCCATTTCCTACGGCCCAAGTGCTGGGCTACCATTTAGAATCTGCTGCAATCGCTCAATACTTTCCTTTGTCCACTTGTGGTTGCGCCCTGCTTCGGAAAGCCAGTCGGTAGGGTCACATCGGTGAACGTGTGGATGTTGTGGGTATTCCTGCTATAATTGCAAAATGAATAATAAAACTGTCATCCGTTGTAGAGCGATAATCCTTCATGAAGGAAAATTGTTGGTTGTTAAACATTCAGTTGAAAATACTTACTATGCATTACCTGGTGGTCATCTTGAATGGGGAGAGGATATGAAGGAATGTATGAGTCGCGAATTAGAAGAAGAACTAGGTATAAAAGGGGATGTTGGAAGATTATTTTACGTAAACAATTTTGTAGGTAATGAGACAAATTATATAGCCAAAGGTACTCAGTCTATTGAATTTTTCTTTGAAATAAAAAATTCTGCTGATTATGCGAACATGAACAAAGCGACAGGTCTAGACGCTGAGGAAATTTATGAAATCAAATGGGTTGGTAAGAATGATAATGTGGACATCATGCCGTTAGCCATTGTTGAAGGACTAAAAAATGGAACTCTGGAGTCCGACACAGTAAGGTTTATTAGGAGCTAATTAGATTGTATGAATAAAAATATTATTTTTTTTGATTTTGATGGAGTCATTGTGGACTCCTTTGGCTTTTGTTTTAAGATTGTTGACTCACGCGAATTTATCACTGAATCTGATTATAGAAAACGATTTGAGGGCAATATCTATGATGCTACTCGAAAATTTAAAAAACCAGATACAACATTTGCTGATTTTTTCTCAAGCTATACTCCAGAACTAATGAAGTGTGAGCCAGTTAGTGAGATATCAAAGGCGATAAAAGTTTTGGCCAAAAAATACACTTTAGTCATTATTTCTTCTACCGAAACAGATCCGATAGATGCTTATTTACAAAAAGTTGGTCTAAGGAAATATTTTTCTGAAATCCTTGGTTCAGATGTTGATAAAAGTAAGATTAATAAAATAAATCGGTCCCTGAAGACTCATAGTATTGAAGCAAGGAACTCGGTGTTTATTACAGACACTCTGGGTGATATGCGTGAAGCAGAAAAGTGTCATGTTAAATGTATCGGTGTCGTTGGTGGATATCATGACGTAGAGACCCTCAAAAAAGGTAATCCAATAGCTATTATAAAATCTGGTGATGAACTTATAAATGCAGTTGATTTATATTTTTAAAATAATTCAATGAAGCTTAAAGTTTTTTCAAAAGAAGATGTTGCAGTTGAAGCTTCTAGAGCGCTAAATGATTTATTTGTGGCCCAAAAACAAAACAGAAAAGAATTTCTATTTCTATCATCTGGCGGTTCGTCACTTTCACTTTTAGAGGGTCTTGATCCTGTGAATTTCGGATCAAATAGTACTGTTGGTGTGTTGGATGAGCGATATTCTACTGATCCAAGTATTAATAATCTTGCTCAATTAAAGAAGAGTAAATTTTATCAAGACATCGTTGGTAGAGGTGCGCACGTTGTAGACACCACTGTTCATGAAGGTGAATCTATACAAGACCTGGCTAATTGTTTTGAAAAACAATTGAAAGATTGGGTGAATCGCACACACGGAGTGATTATCGCTAGTGTCGGTGTCGGTCCGGATGCACATACGTCCGGTATCATGCCTTATCCTGAAAATAAAAAGTTCTTTGATGAGAAATTTAATGATGCGCGTCATTGGGTTACTGACTATGATGCAGAAGGAAAGAATCCTCACAGAATGCGAGTCACCACCACTTTTCCTTTTTTGAATAAAATTGATCATGCGGTCATATTTATTTCTGGTGAAAGTAAGAAAGAAGCATTAAGAAAATTGGTGGCAGAAGAAGGTTCACTTTACGAGAGTCCATGTAGAATCTGGAGAGAAGCGCCTGACGCTCAAATTTTTACTGATCAGGTGATATAATAGTTCCATGAATAAACCCGAAGCCGATATAGCACTCATCGGACTAGCTGTCATGGGACAGAATCTTGTATTAAATATGAACGATCACGGCTATACGGTTGTAGTCTATAACCGTACAACTTCTAGGGTTGATGATTTTTTAAATAATGAAGCAAAGGAAACTAAGGTCACCGGCGCACATTCAATAGTTGAAATGGTTTCAAAATTGAAGAGACCGCGCAGGGTGATGATGTTAGTAAAAGCTGGTCAGGCTGTAGATGATTTCATTGAGCAACTCATTCCTTATTTGGAAAAAGGAGACATTATCATTGATGGAGGTAATTCTTTGTTCCAAGACACGAATAGACGTACTAAATATTGTGAAGGTAAAGGATTGCTCTTCATTGGTACTGGTGTTTCTGGTGGTGAAGAAGGGGCACGTAATGGACCAAGTATTATGCCGGGTGGTTCAAAAGACGCATGGCCACATGTAAAAGATATTTTCCAAGCCATCTCAGCTAAAGTTAAAGATGAATCTGGTCTATTACAGCCATGTTGCGATTGGGTTGGAGAGAATGGTGCAGGTCATTATGTGAAGATGATTCATAATGGCATCGAATATGGAGATATGCAGTTGATCTGTGAAGCTTATAATATTATGAAAAACGGTTTAGGCATGACTGCTCCAGAAATGAGTAAGGTTTTTGGTGAATGGAATGAAGGAGTCCTGGATTCGTATTTGATAGAAATAACTCGTGATATTCTCGCTAAAAATGATGAAGATGGAACTCCTCTTGTAGATAAGATTGTAGATACTGCTGGTCAAAAGGGCACTGGTAAATGGACAGTTATGAATTCTCAGGAGCTCGGTGTACCGATAACTCTCATAGCAGAAGCTGTTTACTCACGTTGTGTATCTGCTCTGAAGGACGAGCGTGTAAAAGCTAGTAAAAAATTGAAGGGGCCAAGACCTCTCTTGTCTAGCATTGCAAAAGATTCTGTTAAAAAAGAAAAATTCATCTCCGAACTCCGTGATGCACTATATGCGTCTAAGATTGTGAGCTATGCGCAAGGGTATATGCTTATGCGTGTGGCTGCAAAGGAATACGGATGGAATTTGAATTATGGTGGCATCGCTCTTATGTGGCGTGGAGGATGCATCATCCGTTCTCGTTTTTTAAGTAAGATCAAAGATGCTTATGATACAAATCCAAAACTTTTGAATCTTTTGTTAGATGAATATTTCCGAGGTGAGATAAAACGCGCTCAAAAAGGTTGGCGCAATATAGTTGCTACGTCTGCGAAACGTGGTATACCTGCACCAGCTTTTGCCACAGCCTTAGCTTTCTTCGATCAATATAGAAGCGCGGTTTTGCCAGCAAATCTCTTGCAAGCACAAAGAGATTATTTCGGAGCACATACTTATGAACGTACAGACAAACCTCGAGGAGAGTTTTTTCATACAAACTGGACAGGTAAAGGTGGAGATGTTTCTTCTAGTACTTACAATGTTTAAGTATAGTTTTATATTTATTTAATTATTTACTACTAACTAGTTCGTCAACCGCTTTTTTGACCATCATTCCATCAGCTTTTCCAGCTAATTCCTTGATAAGCATTCCGACAACCTTTCCTGTAGCTTTTGAATCAAAATTACCTTGAGACTTTAAAGTATCAACGCGTGTGCGAACGACAATTTTGACCTCCTCGTATGACATCTGACTGGGCATAAATGATTCTAGGATTTTTAATTCAGCTTTTTCTTTTGAAGCCAAGTCATCACGTCCGCCTTTTTCGAATTGTTCAATAGAATCCTTGTGTTGTTTTGTGCTTCTTTTGATCAAAGTCATAGCTTTATCATCTGGAATAAATTCTCCAGTAAGATTGTTAGCCATCATTTCACTCTGAAATAGTGCGATCAAACTGCGAAGTGTATCAAGCCTGATGGTATCTTTAGCTCGTAGAGCGTCTTTTACTTGTTCTTTGATTGTTTGATGGATAGTCATGATGTTGTTAGTTTACAACGAAAAATATGAAATGAAAAGGTGCCTTTTGAATGAAAATTATAACTATTATTTTATCCATTTTTGATGATTATTTTATTCTTTCTTTAACTTTATTTTAATATTTCTTTATACCTTGTTTATATAATGTAACCATTATAAGATTAACCTATAAATTATGACTTTAGACATTGAAGACAAAAATTATATAAGTGAGCAACTTAACACTGGATTACAGTCAGTGAAAAGTGAATTTGTTATAAAATTTGATCAGCAATTTGATCGTATTAGTAAACACATAGATCAGCGTTTTGATCATTATTTCGGTATTTTACAAGAAGACTTTAATCATAAATTTTCTATTCTTACGGAGATTGGCAAAGATAAACCAAATCGTGAAGAAGTCAGAGAGATTGCAAGAGACGAAGCAAAATATATAGTACGCGATGAAATAAGTAAAATCGGTAAATTAAAGCTTGCAAATAGTTAAAATGACCACACTTCTTATTATTTTAATAATTCTCGCTATCATCGTGGTTGTATTTTTAGCTATTCAACTATTTCGCCAAAAGAGTGTAGGTACTAATTCTGTTGATTCAAAAAATGTTCAGCAGACTGAAGGTTTGAATCTCATTCTCCAACAATTAAATGAAGTCCAAAGAAGTATGGATGCAAAAATGTCTGAAAATACTCGTGAAGTACACACGGCTCTACATCGTCAGTTCAGTGAATCGCAGAAACTCATAAAGGATATTACGAGCGAGTTAGTTCAAGTAAAGGAAATTGGTAAGCAAACGGTATCTTTTGCTGATCAGCTTCAAAGTCTTCAGGATATTTTGAAGAATCCAAAGCAACGTGGAATCCTCGGAGAATATTACCTGGAAACTCTTTTGAAAAATATATTGGCGCCAGGTCAGTATCAGATGCAATATGAATTTCGTGCACCTGACGAAAAAGGCGGTAAAGTCATCGTTGATGCTGTTGTTTTTGTAAAAGATAAGATTATACCTATTGACTCAAAGTTTTCGCTTGAAAATTATAATAAACTGGTGGCTGAAAAAGATCCTTTGGAAAAAGAGCGTCTAGAGAAGCTCTTTGTAAATGATTTGAAAAATCGCATTCAAGAGACTTCAAAATATATTCGACCAGCTGAAAAGACAATGGATTTTGCTTTTATGTTTATTCCTCATGAGGCTATCTATTACGATCTTTTGATTAATAAAATTGGTGGTGGAACTGGTTCTGGAGGAGGCGAGTCTGATAATCTGATCCAACGTGCTGCAAATAAGTATAAAGTCATCATTGTTTCGCCGACATCTTTCTTGGCATATTTACAGACTGTTTTACAGGGGTTGAAAGCTATGCAGATAGAAGAGACCGCCAAAGATATCGTGAAGCATGTTGAGCAACTCGGTACGCATCTGAAGAGATATGAGGAATACCATACGAAATTGGGCACATCACTTGGTACTGTGATCAATCATTATAATAATTCTGGGAAAGAGCTCAAGAAGGTTGATAAGGACATTTTGCGTATAGCTGGGGAAGCGCCTGGTATAGAAGTTCCAACGTTAGAGGGGCCAGATGAGCAGTAAACTTGCGTTTTTTAGGCTGTTCCTGTATAGTATTTCGACTTATGGAATTTGCAGTCATTCAAACAGGTGGTAAGCAATACACAGTCTCAAAGGGAGATTCTATTTCTATTGAGAAGATCCTTGGTGATCACAAAGAAGGCGATAAGATCGTTTTCGACCACGTCCTTCTCGTTGATGACGGCAAAAATACTACTATTGGTACACCTTATATTCCAAACGCTGCAGTTAAAGGAACCATCACAGAGATTGGTCGTGGTGCTAAGGTTCTCGTTGTAAAGTATAAGCAAAAGAGTCGTTCTGGTTGGACACGTAACGGTCATCGTCAACCTTTCTTCAAGGTCAAGATTGACTCACTTAAATAGTAATCGGTAAACAGTAAACAGAAAAGTCCCCGAGAGGGGTTTTTTTGTTTTCAGGCCAGATGAAAACAATGGACTTCATATGATGTTTGTGGTTATATTGATTTTGAAAGGTTTTACAATGAAATCACAAATTGCTCATTTACTATTAAAAAACACAATTGTTGGGGTCATTGCCTGCCGAGCTGACCTGGTTTATGCACAGAAATCGCGAGATGTTGCAGGTATCTACGAATGGCGAGCCGATTGTTTCGGTGGTGCTCATGTCGCATCAGAAATCAAGGCCCTTCGTCGGCCCATCATCCTTACAGTGCGCGATCCAAGAGAAGGTGGGCAGAACAAGGAATTGACAATGGAAATGCGTGCCAAGCTTTATGAAATCTATCTGCCATACGCTTCCATGATTGATATCGAGGCGGCGTGTGCGCAGAATCTGATTAAAATTGTCACGCTTGCAAAGGAACGCTTCAACGCCGGATTGATTATTTCTTGTCATCGTTTTGATACCAAGGCGATGCTATTCAAACTCGATCAAGCAGCAGCGATCGCTTTTGAGTATCAAGCCAATGTCTTGAAGCTTGCGGTCACAGCTGACACGCTGGAAGTATTTCAGAAGTTTCTGACATATTATGTCCGCATCAAACAACGTAACATCATTCCTGTTTCTGCTATGGCTATGGGTAAGTTTGGGCCAGTGTCGCGTCTTTTGTTTGGAATGGACCGAACACAACTCATCTATGGTTATTTGGCAACGCCGGCAGTTAAAGGTCAGCTCCACGTGACGGAGATCGGGGAATTGCTCAAAAAGTTTGAAGTCTAGGAATCAACATTACGAAAACAACCGCTACTCATTTGGGTAGCGGCCTTTTTTATACTGAGTTCGTCTAGATATTTAATTCCTATTTTTTAGTGCATTCCTAATAGTCTCGCTGTCGGCATATTCAAGTTCAGCACCAGTAGAGAGACCTCTTCCTAGGATTGTGACTTTAGTTGAGTAAAGAAGCTCATCTTTCTCTATGATCTTGCTGAGCGCATCTTTAACAATATTAGCCGTGTGCTCACCATCAGGTGTTGTATTCAAAGAAAGGATGATTTCCTTCAGACCCTTTTTTGACTTGTCAGAAACTCTTTCAAGTAATGTTCGCAGACGGATCCTTTTATCAGGTTCTTTGTCCAGGATTGGTACAGTTCCACCAAGAATAAAATACAAACCTTTATAGACTCCGCTTTTCTCAATGCTTTCAAAATCAGAATCGCGAGCAACTATCATAAGTGTACTTGGGTCACGCGAAGGATCTGCGCAAACACTGCAAACAATTTTTTTACTTGAATTTATAAACAAACGATGACAATCAGGACATTCAGATGTTGCTTTTTTTACTTCCTCTATTAATTTTACAAATTCAGCAATAGAGGCAGGTGATTTGCCAAGTAGGTAATAAACAAAGCGTCTAGCTTGGCGAGGGCCAATGCCAGGGAAATGGGCAAAGAGTTCTTCGAGGCGGTGTAAGCTGTCCATGGATACTAGTATAAGATATAATAGGAAATATATGAAACTGTTGTTAACTTCATGTGGTTTTACGAATGAGGCCATAAGAAAGTCTTTTTTTGAGTTGGTTGGTAAAAAAGCAGAGGAAATTTCACTTGCTTTCATACCGACTGCGTCAACGATAGAAGATGGCAATAAGGATTGGTTTATTGATGATCTTATTAATATAAAAAATCTAAAGCTCAAGTCTATTTCTATAGTTGATATCTCGGCTGTTCCAGAAAATGTTTGGAAACCACAACTAGAAGAAGCAGACGTTCTCTTCTTTGAGGGTGGTAATACGTATCATCTAATGAATTGGATTAATAAGTCTGGTTTGATAAAAATATTACCTGAATTACTTAAAACAAAAGTTTATGTCGGCTTGAGTGCAGGAAGTATGGTGACAGCTCCAGATTTGAATTTGAGACTTTCAAAGATAATATATGGTGAACATACTGAGAAAGAAACAATGCGAGGCCTTGGTTTAGTCGATTTTTATTTTTTACCTCACCTCAATTCTCCTCATTTTTCAGTGAGAGTAGAAAGTACAGTCAAAGAAGCTATGAAAGAAATACAAATTAAGACTTATGTCCTTGATGATCAAAGTGCGTTGAAGGTTGTTGATGGAAAAGTTGAGGTAATTAGCGAAGGAAAATATTTGGAATTCAACTAATCTTATGATTTATTTCATCCGACATGGTCAGAGTGAAGCAAATGCTAGACATACATTTGCTGGTCAAAAAGATGACTCATTATTAACAGAAAAGGGGAGACAGCAGGCTCTAGATGAAGGTAATAAAATCAAAGGGATGAATATTGTAATTGATCTAATAGTCAGTTCACCTTTGAAACGTGCTTCTGAAACTGCAAAAATTGTTTCTAGCATAATTGGGTATGATAAAGAAATTCTAATAGATAATCGTATTATCGAGTATGATATGGGTGATTTAACAGGTACACCAACATTTAATATAACTTCAAGACGTATGGCTGCTGCAACAAATGCTGAAGATACTACATCTTTCTTTAACCGAGTAAAATCTTTTCTTGACGAATATAAAAATTATGATCGCAATGTTTTAATGGTTTGTCATGCTGCCGTAGGTAGAATAATTGAAACCATAAAGACGAATGGTGACCCTATACTTTTTTACGATATCCCCGCATATCCAAATGCTGAAGTGATGAAACTGGATTGGCTCAAATAGCACTTTGCTGTTTACGGATTACTGTGTCTAATTAAAATCTCCAAAATCTGCCTTCTCCATAGACATGAAAGTCGTTTTCTTACTATCAAAGTAAAGTTTAGCGATACCAGTTGGACCATTACGATGCTTTTCGATGAGAATTTCCGCTTCTTCCTTCTTTCCACCATTATCTGAGTCAGCTTCACGGTGAATAAACATAACAACGTCAGCGTCCTGTTCGATGGAACCAGAGTCGCGAAGGTCGGATAGGCGAGGTTTACCACCACGTTGCTCAACGGCACGAGAGAGCTGTGACAATGCTAGAACTGGAACATCTAGTTCACGCGCAAGATTTTTAAGGGAGCGGGAAATCTCGGTAACTTGCTGAACGAGGTTATCACCGAATTTATTGGCGTTTGTAGGAACCATGAGCTGAAGATAGTCCACGATGATGAGTCCGAGTTTACCTTCATTCTTGAGTCTGCGAGCAACTGCGCGCATTTTGAGGATATTGTTACCAGCTTGATCGTCAATATAAATAGGTGCCTCGGAAAGTCGTGAGATAGCTTCACCGATAGATTTGAAATCATGCTCGACAGAGAGGTTGTGTCCAGTTCGAATTTTCCATGAGTCAACTTGTGACTCAGCAGAGAGCATACGGTCAACGAGTTGTTGTGAACTCATTTCAAGAGAGAATATGGCAACAGGAACCTTATGGTTTATGGCAGCCTTACGCGCAATATCTAGAGCTAGAGAAGTTTTGCCCATACTTGGACGAGCGGCGAGAATGATGAGGTCTGACTTTTGGAATCCAGCAAGTTTATTATCAAGTTCTACGAAACCAGTTGGCACACCGCGAAGTTCGTGAGTTGTTTTTGAAAGATGTTCAATACGATCCCATGCACCATCAAGAGTGTCTTTGAGTAAGACAAATTTATTCGAACCAGTGACGTTTGTAACCGCATAGAGAGCCTTTTCAGCTTTCTCAATAATCTCATGTAAGTCAGTCTCTTCGTCATATCCGAGTCCAGTTATTTCCTCCGCGGCTTTAAGAAGCTCACGCATAATATGTTTGTTTCCAACTAGTTCAGCGTAGTGGTGGGCATTAGTTGAAGATGGTACTGAGTTTATGAGTTCAGAAAGATACGCCATGCCACCAACGTTTTCTAGAAGGTTCTTTTCCTTGAGGCGCGCAGAAAGTGAGAGAAGGTCAATCGGTGTATTCTTTGTATGTAATTCAAAGAGAGTACTCCAAATATGTTTATGTTGATTTGAATAAAATGCACGATCATTTACTAGGTCGAGTATGTCATGCATCACCTCTGGGCGAATCATGATAGATCCGAGCAAAGCTTTTTCTGCCTCAAGAGAGTGAGGAGGAATTTTCAGATCGCGAGCTTTTAAATATGGGGAAGTAGTGGCCATGAGAGATATTTTAGCATGAGTACTGAATGAGCAAATATTAAAATGGGAATAACAGGTGGATAATGTAGATGTGATAAAATATTACCAGGGAGGATACTTCTGCCGAAGATATATCGTCTTCAGTCTAATATTAGATTGCATGGAAGTAGTTATTTGGAGTAAGAGGGTTAGCGAGTTTATTTACAGTTTGGACTTAGAAGTCTCCAAGAAAACAATGAAACTGATAGCTCTTCTTGAGGAGCACGGGCATTTAATTGATATGCCAGATTCAAAGAGTCTAGGTAAAGGTTTGTTTGAATTGAGGTTACAGGGAAAATTGAAAGTAAGAATATTATATGTATTTAAAAATAATAAAGCATGTATTATTCATGCTTTTATAAAAAAGACCTGGGAGATTCCATATAAGGATATGCAATATGCCAGACAAATACAAAAAGAAATTATTAACATTGCGTAATATAACATATATGTTATATTACTATAATGCAAACATTTAAAGAATTCAGAGAAGAATATTTGAGTGATCCGATTAGGAGAAAAGCCTATGAGGATTATGAGGTTGAATCTAAAATATATGCAGCATTGGTCCGCGAACGTATTCAACATAAGTTAACTCAAAAGCAGTTGGCGAAGAAGATAGGTATTGCTCAATCAGCTTTGGCACGCTTTGAATCTGGAAGAGGAAACCCAACACTTTCATTTTTGCAGAAGGTTACTTCGGCTTTGGGGTTGAAGTTGACAGTGATATAATCAAAATATGGAAGAACGAATAAATATAATTGAAGATACCTTGTCCAAGATTAAGGAGCGTAATGCTCGCGTTGAAGCAGACAAAGCCTGGGAAGTCAGTTTATTTAGGAAATTTACTATTGCAGTGGTTACGTATGTTCTGGCGTCTCTAGTTTTATATTTTATTGGTATTCAAAATTTCTATTTAAGTGCACTTATACCGACCCTTGGTTATTTATTATCGACACTTTCTCTACCAGTGATTAAGAGGTGGTGGATTAAGACTCATTTTAATTAATATGGTAACTTTAATCTTTGAAGCACATGGCACCACTTTTGATAACGAAGCACATCTTTCTTCTGGTTGGAATGATGTAGCTTTGTCGCCGCTTGGTGAAAAACAATCGGTAGAAATGGGAGAAAGATATAAAGCTGATCATTTTGATGCCATTTTTTGTTCAGATTTGGAGCGCGCCTACAAGAGCGCGGAAATTGGCTTTGGTAATAAATGGCCAATTATTAAAGATGCTCGTTTACGTGAATGTAACTACGGAGATTTTACTCAGAAGCCATCATACGTTGTTGATGAACAAAAACCTTTGCATATTAAGGAACCGTTTCCTAATGGAGAGAGTTATATGCAGACTACGGCACGCATTAAATCGTTCCTTGATGATCTTGTGCGGAATTATGAAGGTAAGAGAGTCATGGTTATTGGTCATCGTGCAACTCAATATGGTATTGAGAATATTGTTAACGGTGTGCCACTAGAGAAATTGGTAACGAGTCATTTTAAGTGGCAGCCGGGGTGGAGGTATGAGGTTAAGTAAAAATTTATTTATGTCAGAAATTAATTTAGATTTGAAGTTTGGGACAATTGCTAATTATCCAAAATTAGTACGTTATGAACTTGCTGTTAAGTTGGGTAAGAAATGTGTAGATTTTATTGGAATAGATTTGTTTTGTCTATTATTAGATGGTTATGTATTAAATACCCACTATCATGATGACTTATCATGTATTTCTGATAATACATATACTTTACATGCGACAGCGAAAGCACTCGAAGGATTTTTGAAAAAAATAATAAAAACAAAGAGACTTAAGGAAGATAGTAAAGATGAAATAGGTGATGTATTCGGAAGAAAATCATCAGTAGTAAAAAAAAGATTAAAGAACAAGCATTTAATATCGAAGGTCAAATACGTTTGGGGTTTTTGCCGAAACGATGTTATGCACTATAGTGAAGTTAAAGATGATGTTCCAGGACAACTTTTGTTATGTAATCCTAGACGAACAAAAACATTAGAAGAGTCTCTCAAAAAGTTTTATATTATTGTCGATTTAATAAATGATCTACATGATGATTTATACGGAAAAGATATAATTAAAGATACAATAATTTTAAATAAATACATACAAATTTCTAGAGAGTAAGTTTTTAATTAATATCCTGAATTGTTTATAGTGAATTTTATATATAACCAAATTGTATTTATAATTATGTACATAGACAAAAAGTGCCGTAGTTAGGTTGCTTTTTGCTCAAAAATGTGATATCTTTCGCGCACTATGTCAGCCGCTAATGCCCACAATTCTCCAGCAGATAAAGCTGGACGTCGCAATTCATCTGTACATGGTGAAGACAAGCTCATCGTCAAGGGTGCTCGTACACATAACTTGAAAAACATCACGGTTGAGATGCCGCGCAATACGATGATTGCTATAACAGGCCTCTCTGGTTCAGGAAAATCATCACTCGCTTTTGATACTATTTTCGCTGAAGGTCAGCGTCGTTACGTTGAGTCACTTTCAGCCTATGCCCGTCAGTTCCTACATAAAATGCAAAAGCCTGATGTGGATGAGATCATTGGTCTTTCGCCAGCCATATCTATCGATCAGAAATCTCGCTCAAATAACCCACGTTCTACAGTTGCGACTATTACTGAGATATACGACTATATGCGTATTCTTTTTGCGCGCGTTGGAAAACCTTACTGTCTCACTTGCGGTCGTCTCATTCACCGTATTTCAAAGGAAGAAATTCTGCAGACTATTTTAAAAACTATTACCGAAAAATCTACTCGCGATAAAAAAATATTTGGCGTAGAAGTCAGTGCAGCTAAAGTTAGTATTTATGCACCAGTGGTTGTCGGACGTAAAGGCGAATATTACCAATTGCTTTATGATTTACTTGGAAAAGGTTATGAACGAGTTCGTATTGATGGAATTCCTCATAAGCTTCGTGATCAAATCATTCTTGAAAAGAATAAGAAGCATGATATCGATGTTTTGGTCGATGAAATATTTATAAGTGAATTTCAGAATAAGAAAACTACAAAAGACACATCACAAGCCGACAACGCCAAAGAGCGCCTTTCGGAAGCACTTGAGCGTGCTATTCACGAAGCTGAAGGACTTATCAAGATTCAATACCCAGGTCAAACCGAAGGGAATGAAACCCTCATGTCAGTAAAGTTCATGTGTCCATACGATGGTTTTTCATATCCTGAGATTGAGCCAAGACTTTTCTCATTTAACTCGCCATATGGAGCGTGTTCGGCATGTAATGGCCTTGGTACAGAAACTATTTTCTCTGATGACCCATGCAAAGTCTGTAATGGCGACCGTCTTCGTCCAGAAGCTTTGTTCGTCAAAATTGGTGAACAAAATATTGTGGATGTAGTAAATATGTCTATCGAGAAAGCTGTGAAATATTTTGAAGATATTAAACTCACTGAATCTGAAAAAGAAATTGCTAAAATTGTTTTAAAGGAGATAGATGCAAGACTTTCATTTATGATCAACGTTGGTATCGAGTATCTAACTTTGAATCGTCGCGCCCATACACTTTCTGGTGGGGAGGCTCAGCGTATTAGACTTGCTTCTCAATTAGGATCAGGTTTAGTGGGTGCTTTATATGTATTAGATGAGCCAACTATTGGTCTACATCAACGTGATAATGATAAATTAATTAAAACCTTGCTGCACCTACGCGATATTGGTAACACTATTATCGTCGTTGAGCATGATGAAGATACTATGTATGCGTCTGATTACATCGTTGATATTGGACCAGGTGCCGGTGTACATGGAGGTAAAGTTGTAGTAGCTGGATATTTGGATGGACTTTTGACAGCTAAGAAAAATACTTCAAACTCACTTACTCTCGCATACCTCCGTGGTGAAGAAAAAATATCTGTGCCAGGAAAACGTCGTGAACCAAAAGGAAAGATCATGATTCGTAATGGTCATGCTTTCAATATTAAAGATATGAATGTAGATCTGCCACTTGGCGTTTTGAACGTCATCACTGGTGTTTCTGGTTCAGGAAAATCTTCTTTTATGTATGAGATTCTACATAAGAACCTCGCACGTCGTCTGGAAGCGCGTGTACGCACAAATGAAGTTGTTAATGCAAAAGAATTCAAAGGTTCAGAATACCTTGGCCGTGTGATCTTGATTGACCAATCTCCAATCGGTCGCACACCTCGTTCAAATCCTGCAACTTATACAGGGGCCTGGACTCATGTTCGTGATCTTTTTGCCAGTGAATCTGAATCACGTGCGCGAGGCTGGACAGCTAGTCGTTTCTCATTCAATCGTCCAGGTGGACGTTGTGAGGCTTGTGAAGGTAATGGAGAAATAGCAGTTGAGATGCACTTTTTACCGACCGTTTATGTGACATGTGAAATTTGTGGCGGTAAACGTTTTACAAAAGAAACTTTGGAAATAAAATTCCGTAAGAAAAATATCCATGAAGTTTTGGAACTTACTATTGAAGAAGCACTAGAATTCTTCAAAGATATTCCTGCAGTTGAGGATCGTTTGAGTACTCTCATGGAAGTAGGACTTGGTTATGTAAAGCTCGGTCAATCAGCTACAACTCTCTCTGGTGGTGAGGCTCAACGCGTAAAAATTTCATCCGAACTTTATCGTGCACATATGCAGAAGACGATTTATTTACTCGATGAACCTACGGTTGGTTTACATTATGAAGATGTTAAGAAACTTATTGATATTCTGCAGCGACTAGTTGATAAAGGTAATACTGTTGTGGTTATTGAGCACAACTTGGATCTTATAAAATGCGCTGACTACGTTATCGACATTGGTCCAGAAGGTGGCGAGCGCGGTGGTAATATTGTGGCAAAGGGAACACCTGAGGATGTTGCTAAAAGTGAGAAATCTTACACAGGTAAGTATTTGAGGAAGGTCTTGAAGAAATAAAAAACCGGACAATATGAATCATCCGGCGTGAGATCATTTCCCTCTATTTTCGTCGTAGCCGACCATAAATAGAAATGTCTTACCTAACAATCGTAGAAAAAACTCAACAACATCGAATGTTATCACCACTGTGGTGGTCAAAAACCTATCAAAATACAGGTCTTGATCGATTCGCGACCCGATGTTCACGTGAACCTTCCTCGGTTATCTTCGTGCTCTTTTGTCCACGCGATTATAATGCTGTGTCGGAGCAGGACGAGAACCGTGATGAAAAGCGTTAAAATTGCAGTTAAGATCGGAGAGGTCATGAGGTCGTGTGTGAATAACACCAACATCGAGCAGAATAATAGAATTAATTTCATAGACGATACAGGGTTAGAGTTTTGGGAATGAACAACTAATTTAAACTTGCGAACTGCCGTTTAATACCATACTCTTACAAGTATGCTCAGTCAACAGTTAAAAAAACTTAATATTCCTGAAAATCCTGGAGTTTACATATTTAGAGACTATCAAAAAAGGCCTCTATATATAGGCCGTGCAACTTCGCTTAAAGACAGAGTGAAAAGCTATTTTTCTGTGGATATCATTGAAACTCGTGGACCAAGAATAGTTGATATGGTTACAAAAGCAAAATCTCTGACCTGGCAAGAAACTGACTCTGTTTTGGAAGCTATCATCCTAGAAAGTGCATTGATAAAAAAATACCAACCTCAATACAATGTTGATGAACGTGATGATAAAAGTTCGTATTACGTTGTAATAACAGATGAAGCCTGGCCAAGAGTATTTCTTACACGCGTTCGTGATTTTGACGCAAAAAGAGACGCTAACGAATTGCCTTACAAAGTTAAGAAAATATTTGGACCATATGTTCACTCTGGACTTATAAAAGAAGCGTTGAAAATCATACGAAAAATGTTTCCGTTTAAAGATATCAAGGCATTTGATGCTAGACATAACTCATTTTATGAGGCTCTTGGCCGTTCGCCAAAAGGTGAGGATGACAATGCGAGACGAAGATACGCTCGTACTATTTCAAATTTGATTTTGTTTTTTGAAGGAAAGAAAAAACTTTTGCAGACAAAGCTTCAACGTGAAATGAATTTAAATGCCAAGAAGATGGAGTTTGAGGAGGCGCAGAAGATTAAAAGATTGATCTACGCACTCAATCACGTGAATGATATGGCTTTGATAAAATCCGAAACTAAAAATCTGAATTTCCAAACAAATCCAAAAAATTCACGACAAGAAAATTTTAGAATTGAAGCATACGACATTGCACATCTTTCTGGTACGAATGTTGTCGGAGCATTTACAGTTATGTTTGATGGTGAGTTTATTCCTGATCAATACCGCAAATTTAATATCTCAAAACAACAGAATAACGATGTCGCTGGCTTAGTTGAGATCCTAAATCGTCGTTTAAATCATACAGAGTGGGCATATCCTGACCTCATAGTCATCGATGGTGGCGATGGGCAACTCAATGCTGCCCAGAACGTCCTGAAGGCACGTAGAATCAATATCTCAATAGTAGCAGTCACAAAAGACGAGAGACATAAGGCTTCAGAAATAATTGGTAATTTGGAAATGGCTGATAGGTACAAGGCAGATATTATTAAATTAAACGCTGAAGCACATCGTTACGTTATCAAATTTCATCGTTCTAGACGTAACAAGCAAAGTTTGTTATAGTATTTTTAGAACCTAGTCTTCCGTCCAAGCTCTAAAAGGGCACTTACCGGACAACTTCAGCCACGGCAGTGGCACACAACCTGTTCTATTCCCGCAACACTCTGTTGCGGGAATCACTGTTTATGAGCATTGACTATGTAATAGCTTTCATGAATTCAAACTTAACGTTATAATAAAAACATGAAGCATCTAACTCGAGTTGGCGTTTTACGTGGCGGACCAAGTAGCGAATATGAAATATCGCTAAAAACTGGCGGTAACGTACTTAAAGTCTTACGACAAAAATTTGGTGATAAATACCAGACCCATGATATTTTGATTGATAAAGAGGGAAATTGGCATATAGACGGTATGAAAACCGTGCCAGAGAAGTTGTCATCCCAAATAGATGTGGCTTTTAATGCATTGCATGGATCGTATGGTGAAGACGGAAAGGTGCAGAAAATTTTGGATATGCACGGAATAAAATATACAGGTTCAGATTCACTCTCATCGGCTGTTGGTATGAATAAGGTACTGTCTAGAAAAGTTTTTGAGAATCATGGTTTAAAAATTCCTATTGGTAAGGAGGTCTCGTCAAAAGAAATTATTTCCAATGTAATTGAGGTGGCACGTGAACTTTTCCGTTCATTTCCAATGCCTGCTGTAGTTAAGCCGGCAAGTGCAGGTTCCTCTGTAGGTGTTTCTGTTGCTCACACTCAAAAAGAGCTGATTGACGCTTTGAATAAAGCTTCTCAACATGGCCCAACTGTTTTGATTGAAGAATTTATAAAAGGTAAAGAAGTTACCGTGGGCGTTATAGAAGGTTTTCGTGATCAAGGTTTATATGCCTTGCCAGTAGTTGAGGTGTTAACTAAATCAGAGGGAGTTGTCCCAGCAAGATTGGCCTTTAAGATTAAAGAAGAACTTTCAGATTTAGCTCGCAAAGCCCATCAAGCGCTTGGACTTCGACATTACTCGCGCTCCGATTTCATTATCCATCCCAAGAGAGGCATTTTCATTTTGGAAACAAACACTTTGCCAAAATTAGATGAGCAATCGGTCTTTTTGAAAGCATTAGATTCAGTTGGAAGCAGTGCGTATTTCTTAGTCGATAATTTAATTAAGGCTTCTTTAGGTGCAAGTAAAAATTAAATTACGAATAAGTTTATGAAATTAATTATAGATGGTCTGGCGATTGAGTATAGTGATGAAGGGGTCGGTCCTGTTATCCTTATGCTTCATGGATGGAAGGATAGTCTATCTACTTTCAATGAATTAGTTAAAGCAACATCTGTAAAGAATAGAATAATTAGAGTGGATTTACCTGGATTCGGAAGGAGTGAATCACCGCACGAAGTATGGAACTTGGATGATTATGTTTTATTTGCAAATAATTTTTGTAAAAAACTGAATGTCTCACCGTACGCAATAGTTGGACATTCTTTTGGTGGCCGTATTGCTATAAAGGGGACTGCTTCTGGCGTATTGACGCCTAGTAAGTTAGTTCTGATTGCAGCTGCAGGTGTCGCGAAGAGACGTACTTTCCGTAATAAAGTATTTGTAATAGCTGCAAAATTAGGAAAAATGATTACATATGTACCGCCATTATATTTTTGGAGGGATCAATTACGTAGTAAATTGTATCAGTCTATCGGTAGTGATTATTTCGAAGTAGGATCTCTTAAAAAGACTTTTCTGAACATTATTAATGAGGATCTAAGTTTGGATGCGCAGAAAATTAATATACCAGCCCTCCTAATTTGGGGTGATAAGGATAACTCAACATTACCTGAAGAAGGTGTCCAATTGTCGAAATTCATCAAGAATTCTAAACTCGAAATGATTCCAAGTGCCAGTCATTTTGTTCATCAAGAATATCCTGAACAAGTCGCAAAATTTATTTCCAACCACTTATAATATGAAAAATTATCTTTCGCGTTATCGACCTAAATATATGCGCTCCCTGGTCTATATGTTGCAAGTAAGTGAATATAATATCCGTGATTTTTTGATTTGGTTTTTTAGAACGAGTGATTTTAGTAATGTTGAAAAAAGAAAAACTCTTGTAAGTACAACGAAGGCTAGAGCGATTTATGTTACAGGATTAATGATGGGGTTATTTCGCTCGTGGCAATTATTTGTATTTTTCTTTTAAAAATTGGTCTAATTAAATACTTGCTTCTACTTGGCCTTTTACTTGCCTTACCGTATATCATACTAATCGAGATTGTTATTTTGGTTTTAATTATTAACGTTGTTATACAAAAACTAACTGAAGTGTATATTTTGCAACGTGCGAGAATGAAACTTGAAAAACATCCAGGTCTTAAAATTGCTATTGCAGGAAGCTATGGAAAGACAACGATGCGAGAAATATTAAAAACTGTTTTAGATCAGGGTAAAGGAGGAAAGATATTAGTGTCTGCACCAGAGCATAATTATAATACTCCAATTGGTATAAGTCGTTTTATTAATAATTTAACAGGGAATGAAGACATATTAATTTTTGAGCTTGGAGAATATTATCCAGGGGATATAAGTAAATTATGTAAATTGGTTAGACCAGATATCGGTATTATTACCGGGATTAATGAGGCTCATCTTGAAAAATTTAAGACTTTAGAGCGCACAACAAAAACCATTTTTGAGTTAGCAGATTCAAATGGTTTGAAGTCCTTGTACGTAAATGCTGAAAATGAACTATGTAAAAAAAGTGCTCGTACAGGAAATATTCAATATGATAGAAGTGGTATTGACTCATTAAGTGTAGTCAGTTCTGGTACTGGCCTGCAGGGCACTATCTTTACTGTCCTTATCAATGGTCAAAAAGTTGAATTTAAGAGCGGACTGCTTGGCTTTCATCAAGTTGGACCTCTTTTGGTTGCAATTCACATCGCACTTAAACAAGGGTTATCTATTGATGAAATTCAGCAAGGAATTATAAAGACAAAAGCTTTTGAGCACAGGTTACAGATTAGAGAGGATTCATCGGGTGTTACAACTATTGATGATAGCTACAACGGAAATCCAGACGGTGTTCGTGCTGTAATTTATTTTCTTGCGTCGATTAAAAATACTATACGATGGTATGTAACTCCTGGACTTGTTGAGGTTGGTGATAGAACAGAGATTGTTCATAAGAAAATTGGTGAACAGCTTGCCTTCGCGAAAATAGAAAAAATTGTATTGATAAAAAACTCCGTGACTCAATATATTGCAGAAGGACTTCAGGATGCTAAATACACAGGAGAAATAATTTGGTTTGACGATGCTTTATCAGCATTCAAAGCTTTATCGCACCTCACAGTAAAAGGTGATATAGTTTTATTGCAAAATGATTGGCCTGATCAATATGCATAATATATGAAAAAAACTATCGCCGTAATTTTTGGGGGACAGAGCACTGAACATGATGTTTCTATCATCACTGCGCATATCCCTATTATTGAATCACTCATTGCTACAGGAAAATATGATGTTTGGCCAATATATATAACTAAGGATGGTTCCTGGTATTGTGACAAGGTCATGAACGAGCTTTCATTTTTTAAGCAAAAAGACTTTGAAGCACAGTTAAGTAAGCAAAAAAAGATACAATTACTTTTTGATAACGGTTTGAAGGTTATATGGCCCGGTTTTTCTAAAAAGCAGTTGTCTATAGATCTAGTTTTTCCGGCAATGCATGGTACTAACGGAGAGGACGGGAGCTTGATGGGGCTATTGAGAATGTCCAACACTCCTTTTGTTGGTTGTGACTTATTTGCATCAGCTACAGCTATGGACAAGGTTATCACCAAACAAATATTGTCGGCCGAGGGTATTTCAGTTGCTCCTTATGTTTGGTTTACTAAGTTTGAATGGAACGAGGATAAATCGAAGATGATGGAAAAAACAAAAAAACTTAACTGGCCTTTGTTCGTTAAGCCTGTTCATCTTGGTTCCAGTATAGGGATTTCGAAGGTCAGAAATGAATCAGAATTAGAGAACGCTATTGAAGTTGCATTTCATTATGATGATAAGGTTCTCATTGAAGAAGGAGTTGAAAATCTGATTGAAGTAACCTTGCCTATTATAGGGAATGATGTCTGTCGCCTAGCTGAAATAGAACGTCCATTAAATAAAACTGATTTCTTTGATTTTAAAGACAAATATCTTTCTGGCGGTAAAAAGGGTGGTGGAGCAAATTCTGAATACAGTGAAATTCCTGCAAAAATTGATCAAAAGCTTCAGGATCAAGTTAGGGATTATGGTCGTAGAACCTATCACACTCTTGGTTGCTCAGGTATAGCGCGAGTAGATTTCTTGATTGATGGTGTTTCAGGCAAGGTGTACGTAAATGAAGTAAATACTTTACCTGGAAGCTTGTATTGTCATAATTGGAGAAAATCTGGACTATCGAATGTAGATTTGGTCACTACGTTGGTGACACTAGCTGAAGAGCGTTTTGCCACCGGACGCGACCTTACGAAGGTTTTCAAGTCTGAAATTTTAGGGAAGTAGGTCTATGTGTTTATTTAAGACAATGGCCCTACAGAGGTCTTTTTTGTGTGCTTGACAATTAGCCATATTGTGCTATAATTGGAGAAAATTGATATTGTTGTTTACAGGGTTTATGTAGTCCGGAAAGGCTTTAAGGATATCTCAGTGAGGTATGTTTAAAGTCTTTTCGGACAACTAACAACTCAAAACTCAAAAAACAACAAATTGAAAATTATGAAAAAACTGCTCAAAGAACCCCTCACAGAAAAACAACTTGCAGACAAACGGGCGATGAAATGGCTGTGGATCGCGATTGTCATCATTCCGTGTCTTACGATCATCTGGCCCCTCAAAGCGATTCACAGGAATTTACAATCGCCGCACCGCACCTTGCAAGCCTGGTTGCCAGGCACAAATATTGTGATCGACACACAGAAAATTGACTGGCAGGTATTTGTTCGTGACAACAAGGGTGTGGACTACCAGACCGAGATGTTCTTGGAGGAGTATCGCAGCACGTTCACGAACAACGACCACAAGGTTATGGTTAGTTTTGATGGTGTGTCGTATTCAACACATCAGGGCAAACACCGTTTCTTCTGTTTCGAAGCATTTGTTCACAGAAACACCATTGGCTTCGGTGCAAAAGTCATCGCTATTAAAGGCGTTAAAAACGGTGCCATTGATGTTGAAATCGGAAGAGAGCTCGATGACACCATTGAACTTTGCGTAGTCACGGCAGTTGTCGTGGGCGGTGCCATTGATTTGATCCTCGCACTCATAGTCACTAGTCTTTTGTCGTGGTGGCTACTTCGCCGTTACGGTCCTGACCCAAAGCAAGGGGAGATGGACTAACTAGAAACCTTCATTAAAAAAGCTTTTGCAAGCTTCTCTTGTGAAGGTCTTTTTTTTACCTAAATTTAGTCCCTATATTATTAATTAGTTTTGACTATTTTGTAAATTTTAATAGATATGTTACAGTGTAGCTCGTCTGTATAAGACGTTTTTCGGGCCCGTAGCTGTCATGGTAGAATGCAGCGGGCCGGAATAGATGGGCCCGTAGCTCAGTTGGTAGAGCAGTGCTTTTGCAAAGCAAAGGTCGGAGGTTCGATTCCTCTCGGGTCCACCAAATTAGTTTTGTTCAGTAAATAATCTTGATATATGCTGTAGATAGGCGTTAGTTTTGCGGTTCCAAATTTCTCTCCAGAAAATGGCACAATATCTTCAAAGACAAATTTTTGGAACCGTAAGCGTTTCTCGAAGTCTTTTTCATATGCAAGCCATGATCCTGCGGTATCACGAACGAAATTGAAGCAATAGGTTAGAGCCTCGTCCATGTTGAATGACTTGTCTACGGTGTTTTGTATGAGTAAGGACTTTTCGGAAATCTTCTTTGAAATGAGATCTTTTTGTTCGATGAATTCAGTGTTGTTGTAGACTCCTTCTCGGTGCATATCAAATACCCTTTGACGCTGTGATTCGAGTGTCTTCATTTCACTTCTGACACGGTCATTTTGATCATCATATTTCTTGAAGTTATTTTTCCAAATATCGAGGACGATTGCTTTGAATAGATTTTCGTACTGGAGACTTGGGTTTATCTCTTGTAGATATTCGACGAAGACCTGTTCAAATGATTCTTTTGGAATAAAGGTGGCATGATCACAGGTTTGCTTGTGGTGATGATAATACGGATATTTTATACCCTTACGTCCTGTTGATTTGCTTCCGGTAAAAGGTTGATTGCAATGTTCACAAACGACGAGTCGGCGAAGTGGAAATGATTGATTTTCTTTTTGGTGTGGAACATGAATACGTTTTCTTCCACCACTTTGACATTGATAGAAAAGATCTTGGCTGATGAGAGGTTCAAACTTTCCAGTGTATTCCATATCCCAGACACGGATAATGCCACAGTAGATTGGATTCTTGATGATCTTTTCAATTAACTGATGAGTGATCGGACGACCTTGTCTGGTGACACATCCTCGTTTGGTTAGATATGTTGCCAGTGATTCGTAGGTGTAAGTACCTTTGGCATAGAGCTCAAAAGCCATGACGATGTATGGAGCATATTTTGGATCAGGAGTGAGATTGGCACCTTTCGTGATTCTGTAATATCCCATTGGTGCACCCCAAACCCAAATACCTTGTTTGATGCGTTCTTTCATACCATTTACACAGCGTTCAGTACGGATACTATTATCGAATTCTGCGAAGCTAGAGAGTATACCTTCCATGAGCTTGCCGGTAGCACTTTCATTGATTGGTTCAGTGACAGAGCGTAATTCAGTCTGATATTTTTTGAGAGTTTCTCTCACGGAGATATGATCTGATTGGTTGCGAGCAAAGCGGTCGAGCTTGTAGACAATGAAGTAACTTACTTTGTTCTTTTTGAGAGAGCAGAAACTGATGGCTTTCAAAAATTCTGTTCTGTCAGCGGTTTTGGCAGATTCACCTTTGTCTATGAATACCTGTGAGACGGAAATCTTTTCGCGTAATGCATATTCACGACACATGCGCTCTTGTGATTCGAGAGATGTACCCTCAACTTGTTCTGATGAAGAGACTCGACAATAGATGATTCCATTTTTATTTTCAGTATTCATATATTTTTAGATTAATAATAATTCACATAATTATTTCACCTGTGCAGGAGTAGTCAATGACCCAAGGGGAATTTTGGAATCACTTATTTCTTCATCCCATGTCTCATATATGAGTTGACCGAGTCCGTACATGAGATTACGGATCTTAGTGACTTCCTCATCGGAGAGCTTCATCAAATCAGGCTCGAGTTTTCGGCATTCATCGAGGCTGATCATCGGAGTTCTTCGAAATTAGGAACGACATCACCGACTGATTGTGTTTTGTCGAGAAGATACTGTTTGTACTCAACCTTACCTTGATGACGGCTGATGAATTCTTTCTGTTTAGCCAGGTACGGTGCAGGAATAAGTGATGTGATGGTATCGGCTTTCCATTGATCTAATATCTCGATAGGTTTCAGTAATCCACGACTAGAGAAGTAGCGTTTCAGTCCATCGAGGCGATCATCCTCAAAGTGCTTAACCATATACTTGGAGACGTATGCTCCGGCATTGGTAATATGATCAATAGTACGGATATGTACAAAACCTTGTCCCCAGATATCAGCTAGAAGATCCTTTTTGATGAAAGGTAAATTGAAGAAGACACTATGATAGTGAACAACACCATCACGGCTAAAATCTTGAAATTCGATAATGGTGACATATTTCAAGAATGACTTCTTGGTATGGCCGAGCTCATAGTTTAAACGCTTGATGAAGTGAGAGAAGATGCTGTTAGCATGCTTGATATCACGAATCTCTTCTTTGAAGGTAAAGGTAGCAAAGACAGGTATGTATGGCGTATTGTCAGGCTTTAACCACTTCCATGCATTGGTATTGATGAGACGACGCAAGCGAGAGCTTGAGCGTTGCATGGAACGTTTGCGTGATTCGATCTTCTTTTGTTTAGAAGCTTCGTCAACGACAACAATCTTTTTACGTGTCTTGCCTTTGACTCCAGAAAAGCCATATGCAAGTGAGCGTTCTTTGTATTCATATGATTCAATAGTTGAACCAGAAATGATGAGCTTGGAATGAGTGAGTTTGGTGACCAGTTGAGTACATAATTAATTAATAATTATTCTCTTTAAGTGTGCCTATAATCAAGTCAACCGAGGGGCTGTCCCGCCACGCGCTAAAGCGACGTGACGGAACCGCCCTCCTACACAGATATATATGTATTAAATGAGTATGAGCGCGAAGAGAATGTCGAACACGAGCTTAATGCTCCTATAGACCGATCTCAACGGATCCTCATTTTAGAGAAGCCACCAGGGCTTAGTGAGTATATTGTATACCTCACGTTCATTGAGTCAAGGGATTTTAATTAACAAATAATATGACAAATAATTTTGATGAATAGCAGATATTGACTACACCACACAAACATGTTAATGTACAAGCATAATGCTCTTTGAAGTTTAAGGGCTCAACAAACAACAACTGGAGGTCAAAATGCCAATCATTAAAGTCTGGTGTCTTCCCAAAAATATGACGGAAGATCGCCTGAAAATACTGTGTGAATCAATCATCTCCACAGTGGAAAGTATTGCCGAGCTTGGCTTGGCAGGAAAAGATGCAATTACTGTCCTGTTCCCAAGCGACCGAATGGAATGGGGCCTCGGTGATGAAATCATTGCTGAAGTCGCCATATTCAACAAGCCTGAACGGACCGAAGAAGTCTTCGCAAAGCTTGCTGAAAAAATCGGCACGCTCCTACATGGTAACTTTCCTGGTGCGAAGATTGAATGTTTTATTCATCCATTGGAACGCTCATCTGGATTCTGGAAGATTCATCCTCATCCAAAAATCGAACAACCGATGAGCGTCACCGAAAGCACATCAGGTGAACCCAGAAACATCTCGGGTTATCTCGACAGAATGCGTTCAGATGCGGCAAGGATTCATGAACGCTTGATGGAGGCGCCGGCAGATCTTACTGGAACAGAAGAACCGGCGTTGTATGAGATACTTTCTCAGGTCACAAAACTCCTCGATAAGGCTCAGGAGGTGTGGCCAAACGAAACACAACCAACGGAGGCATAAAAATGGCAAACATCCTTATTATCGGCTTCGAAAAATTGGAGTCCGAAAAATTACGGGATCAGATTGACGGTGTTATGAAGCAGTTGGGCAGAAACAAGAAGTATGAATCAGCGACAGTCATCCTACCTGCTCAAACCAAGTGGTGCGAAAGTGCCTGTCGTGCACCTTACCTGGTCGTTCGTCATTCCAAGACTGCTGAAGCCAAAGCTATCGCCGAAGCTCTTCATCTCGCACTCAATCTCGATATTGAATACGAGACCATCAGTGGATACCTTGCGAGCGTTATTCAACCGCCTCAAGAGTAAATTGATCACTACACATTCGCGAGTACCCTTAACACGGTCGCTCGCGGATTTTTGTATATATAAATAGTTTCAGTGGCGCGCCAAGGCGTACATGGTCGCGGATATATGCAGTAGTGTTGAATTGACAATGGAAGCGCTTTGCATGTCCGCTTCCAAGAGAGTATGTGGCGCGCTTTTAACGCGCATATCCACATGACTTCGCGCTTTTCACCATTGCTTCGCAATCGTGGGCGCTCCATCATGTCAATATGCACTAAGCGCGAACAAACCGCTCAAGAAGAAGCGGACATCCCCGCGCTTCCGTGACCGCGACCATGCACCACTTGGACGCGAACAACGAACCTGTATATAACTGTTAATATCTCTGGTGTTTTGACTATGATTAAGTGCTACAATTACACCATGAAAAATAACAATAAACTCAATAAGCTCATAGCCATCATTGAAATTGTCGGTGGTGCTATCGGATTATTTATCATTGTGCCTGTAATTTGGGGGATTACATCATTACTATCAAGTGGCACGTTCTCATTAGCAATTGCTGGTTCTATACTGATATTTGTTTTGGGTATATGTCTCTATATCCTATCGGTTATCGCAGGAGTAGCTTTATGGAGAAATAGTAGGAAGGGCGTCACTCTTTCCTTGATTGTGCAAGCTGTACAAATACCAAGTCTAGTAATCTCTGGATTTATATACTCGTTTATCTCTGGTCTTGCAATGTATTTGTATTTAGATTTTCAATCGGGTGTATGGATCAATTTCAATATAAGTATGTTTAGGATTTATTTATCATCCAGTAACAACGGTTTTGTGCTGGGAATAAACGTAATTGCATTGCTGGCTTTTATTTATCTTTGGAAATTAAGAAACAATAAAATTAATTAAAAATATATGAGTAAGAAAAAGAAAATAATCATTGGGTGGGTTGTTGCTTTAGTTGTAATTCTCGGTGTTCTTTACTACTTCGGCATATTTAAAGTTAATTTGACACAAAGATTTGTCTACGCTGGTTGCGACTCAGGATGTACTACAAATGTAAACGATGTAAGTGACTGCACAGGGTTTCTCGCTTATTTGAAGAGTACTGATAAAGAGTTTGTGTCAGGTGCTAATGCAGCAGGCATCAATTTAGATAAGCCAGACAAAATAACTAAATCTGTTTCAGCTAGCGGAAAAATATCCTGCCAATATTGGGCAAATTAATTTTTCATTAATACTGCAAATAAATCTGCATTAAATGATGTAAACAAAGGGTTATAATTTTATTTGATTTTGTCTTGTGCAAATAAACTTTTCTCTAAAATCCTTTGAAATTACTCAAAACAGTGATAATCTGATTCCAATCCCGCCTAATAAGGTCCACAAATTACAACTCAATATCATTCCATATTTAATCGTGTTATTATTTATCTATTAATAAGTAACATCTATATATGAAAAGCCTTATATCAAAGAGCTTGTTCGTAACGTTGGGTCTAGTATTTTTCTGTAGTCTTATTTTATCTCAAGCTCAAGCTTCTACTCTTCCTGCGTTGAATGATAATGGTTTTTTAAATGATGCTTACATAATACAAGATCACGGTTCAGGTAGTTATAAGGTGACAATGGTGAATGCTCAATGGACCAACACCCAATCAGTTACATATAGTTATCACGCCTTGGATAATTCAACACCTCCCAAATATTCTTATAATTGGACCAGTGAAGCGAGTGTAACTTTTACTCAAGGCCAAGCTTCTTTGTCAGAAAAACACGTTGGAACCTATGATGGCACCACAGGTAAATTAACAGTCATCAATAATAATGGTGCGACACCTGATGGCTTATACGGTAATAGTTTCGGGTATAACTTAACTGGATGGCCTCTAGGGCATAGTTGTTATGATTATCAGGTCCTTTGTCCGCCATCAGATATGTTTACCAATCAAATTGGTTCTTATAGTACATCGACAGATATTTCTGGAGTGAAGACTGATATTCAAAGAACAGTAGATAATCATATTAAACTTATAACAAAAGATAATTCAGGAAATTCTGTAAATTCTAACGTTGATTTAGTTAACTTGAAAATGGCAGATTCTTCTGGCAAGTCAGTTTTATGTGGAAATATTTCTATAGGTGGGTCAGATGGGTATGATGACTTAAATGGTAATTGTTCTGTCACTATAACTAACATACCTTCCGATGGTGCGAGTCAGGATGTAACACCTGAGGCTCCTGGAGATGGAATCTACTCATACAGTGTTACACCGCTATTAGATTGTGGTCATAATCGTGGTACGGGAGATATTAAGTTTGTGTTTATGAAGGGTAGTGGCGTTCAGGACTTCAAGTTTACTGTTAATGGTGTAATCAATAATGGTTTTGCAGCAATTGATCCATATAAAACCTATATTAATAAATTTTCATTCTATACTGATACAAAAGAAATTATAAATGAAAAAATGTTTGCCGATGCCGATCATAATGAAAACAGTTACGAGTTTGGTTCTGATGCAGGATATAAAATATCTGGGTTGTCTAGTTGTGGTGGCGGTAGATTATATTTTTATTATTCTAATCTAAATTTTTCATCAAGTGATGGACCAGCCTATACATTTATTCCTTCGAGAATGGCTTTTTTTCAGGACGTTGCAAATTCACAGACTCCACCAATTGCGACCATGCCATTTGTACCTGTTCATGAGTCAGGTCATGCGTTTGGCTTATTGATGGACGAATATTTATATGCTGATGTCCCAATGCATACTTTCCATTCCACTTCTCAACTTACGGCAAATGCTAAGAATTGTACTATTAATCCTAGAATATCTTATGCAGGAAATTCATCAAGTGTTTTGTATGGGGCTACGAACATTCAAGGTTGTACATGGATATCCCTATATCAAGGATCAGCGTCAACTAGTAATATAGTCATGTACAGACCTAGCGATAAAGGATTAATGAATTCAAAGGGAAGTTGGAGTAGTATTGATATTTATAAATTTAATACTGTTGATTGTGGTTATATACTTACTGCAATAAATGGTGGATCACCAAATTCGCACTTTGCAGAATGTAATAATATGGATGTGGTTGATAAAGGAGTTAAATATTACATCAGTAAACTACCGCAGATAAAAATAAATACGTCGAATTTTACGCCAGGTTCGCAAGCTTCTATTAGTGGTTCAGGATTTTCTTCAACTAATAACACAGTAGAATTTCGACTAACTTCATTACCACAGGCTCCATTAGCTAAAGCGCATATAAATCTTTGGCAAAATATTCTTGCAAGTGCTGAAGATGCGTTTAGTGCCTTATTTGGTATAAAAAATAAACCAATAAATCAATTAGCACTTACGTCAGCTGTTGGTAATAGCAGTGTTATAGACTTGAGCTCTGTTTTAGGAAATTCGACAGATTCTGGTGGAAATTTGTCTAACCCTCTTGATTCTAGTAATCCACTTTGGTTTATCGTTAATGGTATTCCTTCTGCTGATGGTAAAACTCTTAACTTCACAGTTCCTTTAGATATGGTTTTTGGAACATATAATGTTAGAGCTGCTTCAACGAATAGTGATTTCAGTGATCCTGTGCCAGTTTCAATCAGTAATCCCGGCACAGGCCCATTTATAAGCAGTATAAATCCTAATTATGGATTATCAGGTAGTACTGTAACTTTGCGCGGAATTAATTTCAGCAGCAATCCAAAAGTGGTGTTCGGTGGTCTGGCTACAACTACTCCTATATCTTCATTAGATACTTCGCTTACATTCAATGTTCCATCAAACGCTCTAGCTTCAACGTCATATCAGCTCAAAGTCATAACCAGTTATGGACAATTAAGTAACATAGTTAATTTCATGGTAAATAGGGGAGTTACTGTTGTATCAACTACTACATCGCCTGTAGCACCAACAAGTCTAGTGATCACTTCATTATCAGCAACTTCTAGCTCTCCAGGTGCACCAGTAACTATTTTTGGAACGAATTTTGGTTCGAATCCAATTGTCACATTTGGCTCTTTGGGTACGATCTCTATCATTTCTTCAGCGGATACAATTATTAATTTCTACGTTCCATCTAACGCTGTTGCCTCCACAACATATGCTATTTCGGTCATAACCAGCTCAAGGTTGACGAGTAATGCAATGAATCTCACCGTAACTGCTGGTCCGAATCCTGAACTCTATACAATCTCTCCAATCTCTGGTCAAACAGGTACCGCAGTAACTATAAATGGTAGAAATTTCGGTCCTAGTCCAAGTATTAAATTTGGAAACCTAGGACTAACTACTGTAACCTCGGCTTCTGCCGGTGCAGTCATAAACTTCGTTGTGCCAACTGGTGTTAGTGCCGCAACTACATATCCTATTTCGGTAGTTACGAATACGGGCCTGATCAGTAACGCTTTGAGTTTCTCTTCTACTGCTACAACGAGTACAAGTATTCCTGCAACTTTGATTCGTTACACATGTCCAACTGGCTCAACATTGTCAGGGTCAATGTGTACTAGAACATTTTTAGCGTGCACTGCGAGTATAGGCGGATCACCTACATGTACTAACGTACCATTTCCAGCCACAGCTATCTATTCTTGCCCAACAGGATATACCGTTGCTGGTGCATGGTGTAACTTGAATATAACTATCCCTGTCATACCAGTCACATCTACACCGATTGTTCCCACTCCTATAGTCGTAACTACTCCACCAGTTACAACAACCAGTACCACTACGACTGTAGTAACTCCTCCATCAACTCCAACCACGACCACCGTTCCTGCCACAGTCTCATACACTTGTTCAACAGGAACACTTTCAGGTTCAACTTGTACAATTACAAAATCAACAACAACTTCATATACCTGCCCAACGAGTGCAACACTATCTGGCTCAAGTTGTATCACCACAGACACTGTAGGTGTTTCTGCTGCAGCAAGATACGTTAATGGCTCCGCAGCTCATCCGACGGGTTCTTACGTATACTCTTGTACATCAGGATATACTCTAAGATCTTCAAACAACCGTTGTTACAAGAACCCTACAACTTCATCCGCAACTGCAACCCAATCATGTCCGGCAGGATACACAACTCAAGGATCTTCATGTACCTCAACTTATACTCCTAATCCAACCTATTCATGTCCTACAGGTTATTCTCTTAACTCAACCGCTAAAACTTGTTCAAAAGTTGTTAGTGAAAACACGGCAACTTCCTCAACTGCTAATGTTTGGGATGCTAT
>Ga0265327_10001333_pt1 | contig 31995 bp, 27 predicted proteins | sample 41621metaG_FD_202089 | JGI IMG/M metagenome (GOLD analysis project Ga0265327, IMG submission 202089) | Rhizosphere microbial communities from Carex aquatilis grown in University of Washington, Seatle, WA, United States - 4-16-21 metaG | ecosystem: Host-associated > Plants > Roots > Rhizosphere...
AGCCTGATGATCAATGAGAATTACGATCCTGATGTGCTCACCGACATGCAGACTTTTTTTGACCGGCTGGTGCCGGATGGAGACCCCATGTTTATCCATACTGCAGAAGGAAAGGATGACATGCCTGCGCATGTACGATCTGCGTTGACACAAGTCAATTTATCCATCCCGCTACTAGACGGAAAACTGGCGCTGGGAGCATGGCAGGGCTTGTTTGTGTTCGAACACCGCCTTCATCCTTATACGCGCCATGTTGTGCTACATTTGCAAGGTGGATAACGTGAATGGATGGTAGGAGCAGAACATGAACTGGTTTTTTAATCTCAGCATACGCTGGAAGCTTCAATTCGGTTTTTTTGCAGTGACCATGGTGACGACCATTTATAACCGCATACTTGCGTCGTCAGAACTCGGCAAGCTGATTGATATTGCCAAAGCCGATCATGTGCGGGAAGCCGTCCTGCAACAAATGCAGGCAAGTCATAATGCTTATATCTTCAACTCCTACTGGGAAGCCGGCCTGGAGTTCGTGGCGCAATTCTTTGTGATCGCGTTTGTCGCCAACCTGTTTGCACGCCCCATCATTAAACTGAGCCATTCGCTGGAAGCCGTGGAGAAAGGTGACTTAACCAATCATATCGCGCTCACGGCACATGATGAAGTAGGCGTATTGCAAAAACTGTTCAATTCGGTGCTGGACAAACTGAATGGCATTTTGCGGGAAGTGGAAGATAGCGGCAAGCACATGGGGCAGTCTGCTTATCAGGTGGCAAAGATCTCTCACGAGATCTATGACATAGGTAAACAGCAGGAAAGCCGTTCCGGCGAAGTGATCAGCGCCATGCAGCAATTACATAACACTTCTTCCGCAGTGCAGGATCAGGCCATGAAGGCGGCTGAGCGTTCGCGCCAAGTGGAAGCTCTGGCGCGCGAAGGCATAGAAAATGTACGGCAAAACATTAACGCCATGGAAGACACTACGCGCGAGGTCAGACGGGCTTCCAGTGAAATCGGAGAGCTGGAAGAATCTGCCCATCAGATCGACATGATTGTGAATACCATCAAAGAGATTGCCGGGCAGACCAATTTGCTGGCACTCAATGCTGCAATCGAAGCTGCACGTGCCGGTGAACAAGGGCGGGGCTTCGCTGTAGTGGCGGATGAAGTACGCAAGCTGGCCGAGCGTACCTCTAGTTCCGCTGAAGAGGTCAACAGCATCATCCAGCAACTGACCGCCAAAGTGCAACAGGTCATCGGCACTATGAGTGTCGCAGTGGAAAAGGTCAATATTACGCAGGAAGACGCACGCAAGACAGCCAGTACCATCGAAGTCATGGCCACCAATTCGGTTGAGACTGCACAAGGGAATCAGGGTATTTCTGATGCCAGTCATCAACAACTGAAGCAATTCGGGTTGCTGCAACAGACCATGGAGACCTTGTTCGCTACCTTGCGTGAAAATGGTACTAAAGTAGAAGCGACTGCGGCCATAGGCGAAGACTTGCGCAGAGTATCGGGTCGCCTGAGCGAGTTGATGTCAAACTTCACGTTCTCACATGAGATGCTGATAGGTGCTGCGCAACACGAACAACGAACAGTGCCCCGGATCAATAACAGCCTGTTGGTCAAAATGACGCAAGGGGATAATAAGATAGACGCGATCAGCCAGGATTTCTCCATGACCGGAGTCAAGATGTCGCTCCCGCGCCAACTGGATACCACGCGACCGGTTGAGCTGCAACTATATTTGCCGCATGAAGACCTCAGGGGATACGAAAGTCAGGAGCCGATCCAGATGAAGGCGGAGGTAACCTGGCAGGATGGACAGGATGGCCGAAGCCGCTGCATGGCAGGCTTGAAATTTGTCGGAATGACGGACACTGACAGGAGCAAAATCAAGCAATGTTTCAAGTTCTATAATGCGAATTCGGAGTTTTAGATCTGGGTCAGCTCTGAGTCAGCCTTGCTTTCTGGCCAGGCCTTTTAATTGATACAGTGCTTCCAACGCCTGTTTCGGTGTCATATTATCCGGTTCGATATCCATCATCAGTTCCTGTAACGGGTCGGGCTCTGCCTCGGCAGGTTCGCTATAACTGAACAAATCAACTTGCGGTCCGCTGTTAACGCTTTGCTGTTCCAGCGATGCAAGTTTGCGTCTGGCGGCTGCAATGGTGGATTTGGGTATGCCGGCCAGTTGCGCGACCTGCAAGCCGTAACTTTGATTCGCCGCACCCTCTTCCACGCGATGTAGAAATACGATGCCGTCGTTATGCTCTACTGCGTCCAGATGTACGTTGGCGACTTGTTTATAGTCCTCCACCAGCCGCGTCAACTCAAAATAATGGGTGGCGAATAAGGTATAGCTGCGATTGCGCTCCAGCAAATGCCGTGCACACGCCCAGGCCAACGCCAGACCATCAAAAGTGGAAGTTCCGCGCCCTATTTCATCCAGCAACACCAGGCTGTGTTCGGTGGCATTGTGCAGAATGTTGGCAGTTTCCGTCATTTCCACCATGAAAGTCGATCTGCCGCCAGCCAGGTCATCCGACGCTCCGATACGGGTAAATATCCGGTCTACCAGTCCGATGCGCACGGATTTCGCAGGTACGTAACAGCCGCAATGCGCTAAAAGTACAATGAGAGCGGTTTGCCGCATATAAGTTGATTTACCGCCCATGTTGGGGCCGGTAATCAGCAACAACTGGCGAAAATGGTTGATGCTGGCATCGTTGGCAATGAATGCTTGCGACTGCGCCGCAACCACTTGTTCCACCACCGGATGTCGTCCGTCAACGATAGACAAACCCGTGTCATTCTGAAACTCCGGACATACATAATTGAGTGCTTCAGCGCGTTCTGCAAAACAGGCCAGCACATCCAGTTCAGCCACTGCGGTAGCTATACTCTGCAAGTTAGGTATATGTTCCGACAGCTGTTCCAGCAGTGCTTCGTACAGTGTTTTTTCGCGCACCAATGCACGCTCATTGGCTGACAGTACTTTGTCTTCAAACGCTTTCAATTCTGGCGTGATGTATCGCTCTGCATTCTTCAGCGTCTGCCGGCGGCGATATTCTGCGGGTGCATTTTCAGCCTGGGCACGACTCAGTTCTATGTAAAAACCATGCACACTGTTGTACTCGACTTTTAGATTGACCAGTCCGGTGCGTTCGCGCTCCGCAGCTTCATAAGTCAGCAGGAAATTGCCGTGATTATTTTGTAAGGTACGTAGTTCGTCCAATTCTGCATCAAAGCCATCCGCGATCACGCCACCTTCACGCAGCACTGCGGCCGGTTCTTCACGCAGCGCGTTTTGCAACAGGCTCAAAGCCAGCGGCGGGGCGGTGAGCAGCGCGGATAAATGCATCAGATATGAGGACTGTGCAGTGCTCATGGATTGCGCCAGCGTCGGCAGTAATTTCAAACTCTCGCGCAATGCACTCAGGTCGCGCGGCCGGGCACTGCGTAATGCGATTCTGGCGGTGATACGCTCGATATCGGCGATCTGCTTGAGATAAGTCTGCTGCTGCGGGTACAGATTCAGCGCTATTATCTCCGCCACACTTTGTTGCCGCACAGTGATCCGTGCATGGTCGCGCAAGGGATGATGCAGCCAATGGCGCAACAATCTGGCACCCATCGCACAACCCGTGGTGTTGAGCAACGAATACAGACTGGGAGACGGCTCGCCGCGCAAAGTCTGGTCTATCTCCAGATTACGCCGGGTGGCGGCATCCAGTTGAATATATTCGTCAGCATATTCCGTGCTTAAGCCCAGAATATGCGGTAGCGCACTGCGTTGTGTATGTTTGACGTATTCCAGCAACGCCCCGGCCGCGGCAACCGCGGCAGGCATTTCCATCACGCCGAAGCCGGAAAGATCACGCACGGCGAATTGCCGTGTCAGTAATTGTGTGGCGCTATCCACATCGAACTGCCACGCTTCCAGGCGCTTTTTCGCGCATTTGCTGGTTTCGATGGCAGGGTGCTGGAAGTCGTGCGCCATCAGCAGCTCAACAGGATGTATGCGTTCCAGCTCCTGGGTTAAGGTGTTTTCTTCTATTACGCATAATACGAAACGCCCGGAAGCCAGATTTAACCACGCGAGTCCCAACTGATCCGGTTGACGGCTGATGGCCAGCAATACGTTGTCGCGGGTATCGTCCAGCAATGCGCTGTCGGTCAATGTTCCAGGTGTCAGGATGCGCATCACCTTGCGCTCCACCGGGCCTTTGGATTGTGCTGGATCGCCTATCTGTTCACAGATGGCAACTGCTTCGCCCAATCTCGTCAACTTCGCCAGATACTGTTCTACCGCGTGGTAGGGTACCCCGGCCATTTTTATCGGTTCGCCGTTGTGGGTGCCGCGGCTGGTGAGGGTGATGTCCAGCAGTCGTGCTGCTTTTGCCGCGTCCTCGAAAAACAGCTCGTAGAAGTCGCCCATGCGGTAGAACAGCAACATATCCTGATGTTCCGCCTTGATGCTCAGATATTGACGCATCATTGGGGTAGGAGCTGAGGAAGTAACTGTCGTTTCTTTAAGCATGATGAGTGGTTCGTTTTGCAAGCAGTGCCTCGAAGGCATCGATTATTTTTTGTATGTAAGGGTTCTTGAATTTCAGTTGCTGGTGAAAACTCTCAGTATGTACCAGCATGGTCGCATTGGCTTCAAAAATCAGAATGCGACCATCCGTCATCACGGAAAGATCGATGCCGAAATAATCCAGACCCATGCGCTGGCCGACTTTGTTTAATGCCTCCATCCCTTCCTTGCCTAGAGCCTGTTCAGGGTGCGCAAGAAAGCGTTTTTCTTCGTCAAGTTTCCATGAATTTTGCAGCATGTCGGCGTTGATATAGTGTACCTGCCAATGCTCGGAGATGGCCAGATGATATGGATAAAGCTGGCCGTCGATGAAGATCACTCGATATTTGCGATAGTAACTATCATCAGATCGGTAGTCGTAGTAGGCGCTCACATACAGTTCTGCAGCATCGCCGATTTCTACTCTCGCCAGCGTCGCAGTATCCATCAATAATTGCTGACCATGGCCGCCGTGAGAACCCACTGGCCTAAGTAATAGTGGCGGCTTGATTCCCGTGTGCGTTAGCTCCGAGTTTGCACTCAAACGTACAGTCAACGGCACCAGTATCCGCTCAATCCCATGCAATAGAACAGGGATAGCATCACGAGTGGTGTGTGCAATATGTTCGGGTAAATTGAGTACGGGTTTATCGCATCTCGCCAGGACACGCTGTACCATATTTTGCGTGGCTACCGTTACATCCTGGTCGCCGATGGCATTGAACACGACATCGTATTGCGGCATCTCTGCGAGTTGATCGAGAGTTGCATATTCCATGATCCATCTGATACGGCGATTGCGCGGTTGCGGCAGCAAGTACTCGAACGGGGTGTTACCTGTGCCCGCAGTGCACAGGATAAGCACAGTGCGGACATTTGCCGATGGCTCGTCTATGAATAAGCACTGCTTGCGATATGCTTCATCGCGATGGTGTTGTGCTTCTGCTGTATTTCCTTCCAAGTCCAGCACCGAAGCCAGATTCTGGTGTGCCGCAACCAATTCGGGATCAATACCCAGTGCCAGCCGGAACCACTGCATGGCTAACGCAGGCCGTTGCGTCATCATGTAAAGCGTACCCAGGTTATAGAATATCAATGCGCTACGCTGGGTAAGTGCGATCGCAGCCAGCTCCGCTTCGTTGGCTGCGGAATCTTGCCCGTCGGCGCGCAAGGCCTCAGCCAGCATGGCATAAGTCGCGGCATCTTCGGGAGTTTGCTGGAGAGCTGCCTGCAATACAGTGATGGCTTCTTGGGCGCGTCCGACGGCAAGGTATTGTTTTGCCTTTTTTAACAAAGCCATGGCTTACGGAGCGGGGTTGGGGTGGCGTGCGTGTATCGCTTCTATCTTTTGCAGTGTTTCGGTACTGAGTTCAACGTTGGTACTGGCGATGTTTTCAGCCAGCTGTTGCATGGTGGTGGCACCGATGATGGTACTGGTCACAAACCAGCGACTGCGGACATAGGCCAAAGCCAGCGTAGCAGGTGAGATGCCCAGTGCATCAGCGATGGTTGCATATTCGGTTACCGCATCCATCACATAGGGCTTTTGGTAACGTTGACCGAACGCAGGAAACAACGACAAACGTCCGTTGTCTTGTCCTGCAAGGTATTTGCCTGACAGTACGCCGAAACCGAGCGGGCTGTAAGCCATCAGCCCCACTTGTTCGCGGTAGCACATTTCCGCCAGGCCATATTCAAATATGCGGTTGATGAGGTTATAGGCATTCTGGATGGAGACTACTCTGGGCAGGCCTGCCTCATCTGCCAGCTTGAGAAATTGCGCCAATCCCCACGGTGTCTCGTTGCTTAACCCCAGGTAGCGTATTTTACCAGCCTTCACCAGTTCACCCAGTGCGTGTAATTGTTCCAGTATGGGGGTGGTGTCTCTTTCGTTTTCAGGCTGAAATGCCGTTTGTCCGAAGAACGGTACATTGCGATCCGGCCAATGGATCTGATAGAGATCGACATAATTGGTATTCAACCTTTGCAGGCTGGACTCTATCGCCGATGCGATATGTTTTTTATCGACTTTGGGGCCGCCGCGCAGCCAGCTGAAGCCTCGCGACGGCCCGGCGATCTTGGTGGCGATGATGAGTTTGTCCCGCGTCTTACCCTTCAGCCATCGCCCCAGGTACTCCTCAGTGCGGGTAGCGGTTTCGGCGCGTGGCGGTACCGGATACATCTCGGCAGTATCAATAAAATTAATGCCCTGGGCCACCGCATAATCAAGCTGGTTCGCGGCTTCTTCAGCGGAGTTTTGCTCGCCGAAAGTCATAGTGCCCAGGCATAGTTCGGAAACTTGCAGGGCGCTGTTGCCTAAAGTACGAAATTTCATCTAGCGCTGCGGGTGCTGGCTATGGATGTGTGCTGCATGTTCGTGAAGATAATCATGCGCTTCAGTGCGGGGTTCATGCCCAAAATAGGTCGGCATTAACGAGCCTGCAACCATACCTATGATGCTGGCGATCAGGCCAGCAAGCTGAGCAGGAATGAATGGATCATCCGATCCTGCAACTAGCACCAGTATCCAGGTGCTGAAGCCGAGAAAAATGGAGAGTAGCGCACCTTGATTGGTCGCGCGCTTCCAATAGACGCCGCAGCTCAATGGTACGAACGCCATTACCAGCGTGATCTGGTAGGCATTCTCCACCATATTGAATATGCTCAGTTTGGAATTGATGGCGTACAGCGTGACCAGCACGGTAAAACTGAACGTCACTACGCGCATCCAGAACAGCAGGTCTTTGTCGCTCAATGGTCCGTTCTTGGTCAGCATCGGGCGCAGGATATTCTCGGTAAATGTAACGGAAGGCGCCAGCAAGGTGGCAGAAGCACAGCTTTTGATCGCTGAAAGTAGTGCACCAAAGAACATCACCTGCGCAAACAGCGGTGCATGGTGCAGGATCAGGCTGGGCAATATGCGTTGCGTGGCTTTGGGGTCTGCTGAATTCATAAAGCCAGTCACCATCTGCGGGTCTATCAGTGTCGCTGAATAAGCCAGAAACATAGGCACGAAGGCAAAGAAGAAATACAGGCTGCCGCCCAGTACCGTCGCCCATACAGCGATGTGTATGGTTTTCGAGGACTGTACGCGCTGGAACACGTCCTGTTGAGGAATCGAGCCGAACATCAAGGTCATCCAGGATGCTGCAAAACCTATAATGTCTTTAAGGTTGGCCGAGGGCCAGAATTCAAGCTTGCCCGCAGCCCGCGCGTGATCGACCACCGCGCCCACCCCGCCCACTTGCCCGCTGATCTCGCCGCCTATATACAGCATGCCGACACAGATAATGATCATTTGCAGAAAATCGGTGATTGCTACCGCCCACATACCTCCGAACAGGGTGTAGACCAGTATGGTTGCGGAACCTATCCACATCCCGGCGCTAGTGCTCAGCGCGCCGTTGGAGACTATATTAAACACCAGCCCTAGCGCGGTGATTTGCGCGCCGACCCAACCCAGATAGGAAACAACGATGGCAATCGTGGTCAAAACTTCCACTTTGCGTCCAAAACGTCTTTTATAAAAATCGCCTAGTGTGAGCAGATTCATGCGGTAAAGCGGCGCGGCGAAGAACAAGCCTACCAGGATCAAGCATAATGAAGAGCCGAAAGGGTCGGCGACCACGCTGCCAAGATTGCCTCTGAGAAAGTCTGCAGGGATGCCGAGTACTGTTTCCGAGCCGAACCAGGTAGCGAACACGGTGGCGGTAACCATGTAGAACGGCAGATGACGACCGGCTATCGCGAAATCCTTGGTGGTATGCACGCGGCTGGCAGCCCACAGGCCGATGCCGACGGAAATGATCCAGTAGGTGATGACGAACCAAAGCAGCATGTTGACCTCTGACGAGTTGCGGTTAAATTATTTTAGCAAGATTTTAGCAAGAAGCAGACCAACTGTGGATATGCTCCTGGCACGCAAAGTCAATAAAACAGGTAGGTGAGTAGCCCCATCATTCCCAGCAGCAGGACGCTGATCAACATCAGCCAATATCTTTGCTGGCGCTGTTCTGCAATTAGTCTGCTTATGCCGATCTCCAGCTCCAACTTGCTATTCTGCTGTGCAGATTGCAGTGCTTCATGCAGCAGTCGCGGGATCTGCGGGATCAGGTGCCCCCATAGGGGAGCCTCCGCTTTAAGTGCATCCAATGCACTACGCCAACCCATTTGTGTGGACATCCAGCGTTCCAGATAAGGTTGCGCGGTTGCCCATAGATCCAGATCAGGATCAAGCTGACGCCCCAGGCCTTCGATATTGAGCAGGGTTTTTTGCAGCATCACTAATTGCGGTTGAATTTCCATGCCGAAACGGCGCGATGTCTGGAACAGCCTTAACAATACCCGGCCGAACGAGATATCTTTCAGCGGCTTGTCGAATATAGGCTCGCATACCGCGCGGATGGCATTCTCGAAAGCGGCGGGCGAGGTGTCTGGCGGTACCCAGCCGGATTCGATATGGGCTCTGGCGACTTCCTTGTAATCGCGGCGGAAGAAACCCAGAAAATTGCGCGCCAGATATTGTTTATCGCTGTCGCCAAGCGTGCCCATGATGCCGAAATCCAGTGCCACATAACGCCCTAGTTCGTCTCCCAGATAACCGACCTGAACGTTGCCGGGATGCATGTCGGCATGGAAGAATCCGTCGCGGAACACCTGGGTGAAGAATATCTCCACGCCGTCACGCGCCAATTTGGGGATATCCACACCCAGTTCTCGGAGCCTGTCCACCTGGCTGACGGGAATGCCGTTCATGCGCTGCATCACCATCACCTGCGTGTCGCACCAGTCCCAGTAAACTTCAGGTACCAGCAGTAAACGGCCATCGGCAAAATTGCGATGCAGCAGGCTGCAATTAGCGGCTTCCAGCATCAAATCGAGTTCTTCGTCCAGATGGCGGGAGAATTCGGCGACTACTTCACGCGGTTTCAGGCGTTTGCCGTCATACCATAGTTTTTCCAGCAGCCAAGCCACGGTATCCATCAGGGCCACATCCTGGGCAATCACTTTGGCGATGCCGGGGCGCAATATCTTTACAGCGACCGGCGTGCCATCAGGCAATAGCGCAAAATGCACCTGTGCCACGGAGGCGCTCGCGACTGGCGTAGCGTCGAATTCCAGAAAGACTTCGTGCGCTGGTTTACCGTAAGTCTGATGGATCACCGCCAGTGCAAGTGCACTCTCGAATGGGGGCACCCGGTCTTGCAGCTTGGATAATTCCTCGGCGATATCCGGCGGAATAAGATCGCGCCGCGTAGACAGTATCTGTCCGAATTTGATAAAGATGGGACCCAGGCTTTCGAGTGCCAAACGCAGGCGTACTGCACGCGGTTGTTCTAAAGAACGCCAGAACAGCAGGGTTTTGATGATGACGCTGAGCACCCTGAAGCGCGCATGGCTGAGTATGAACTCGTCCAGGCCGTAGCGCAGGGCGATGAATTTGATCTTGAGTAGTCTGAACAGCTGCATGAGTTACTTACAAGCGTTACTTATCATGCGACTTTTCCAGGCGTGAGATACGCTTGGCCAGTCTTTCCGCAGCATCGCGCAATTCATCCACTTGTGCCGAGAACTGCTCCAGATGGCGGCGCTTGGTGATAAGAGGATTTTCCTCCTGCCAATACTCGGCCAGCATGGCGGCAAGGTTCGCGCTTTGTTGTTTGCCTTGCTGCAGAAACTGTTTGCCCATGCTGATGATCTTGGTAGCGGGAATGTCGCCTACCAGATGGCTAAGATCTTCTTCCACATCCCATGATAACTCACGCAACACCTTGCCTACGCTGGTCGCTAAATCGGCATCTCCTTGCATGGTGATCTGTGAGGTATCCAGCGTGCCGTGCAGCGCCATACGCAGCGCTGCGAAAGGAGGGAGTATCAAAGTGGCATCCGGTATTGCCTCAGGAGCAGAATTTAATTTTAAATCTGCATTTAACGCAGAAAACTCACCATTGCTTTCAATCAACAATAGTAGCGACATGGGCGATATCTCAAGACGTATGGTTTTGCCTGCATACTGGCATAGCCTGTCTTTAGCCCACGGTTGTTGGGTTAGCAGGTGATTGAGGAAACTGACGTTAAGTTGCGATAGCATGCGCAAGCCTCGGAATTAGAATTTCCAGCCTTTGTGCAAGGCTACCACGCCTGCACTCAGGTTTTGGTAATCGGCTTTATCAAAGCCTGCGTCCAGCATCATTTGCGTGAGGGTCTGCTGGTCAGGATGCATGCGTATGGATTCAGCCAGGTAACGATAACTGGCCTCATCTTTAGCCAAAACCTTGCCCATCCATGGCAATAATTTGAATGAGTAGGCATCGTATACCTGTTCCAGAGGTTTCCACACTTTGGAGAACTCCAGTACCAGCAATTTTCCGCCCGGTTTGAGTACGCGCTGCATTTCCTTCAGAGCCAGGTCTTTATGCGTCATGTTGCGCAGACCGAAAGCCACGATCACGCAATCAAAATAATTGGAGGGAAACGGCAATTTTTCCGCGTCACACTGTAATGCAGGGACAGCCAGGCCGTCATCCAGCAATCGGTCGCGTCCCACGGCCAGCATGGAAGCGTTGATATCGGTGAGCACGACTTCGCCGCTGGGCCCCACTTTTTTGGCGAATAAACGGGATAGATCGCCGCTGCCGCCAGCGATATCCAGCACTTTCTGTCCTGTTCTTACGCCGCTGGTTTCAACTGTATAGCGCTTCCATAACCGGTGCATGCCGACCGACATGGCATCATTCATCAGATCGTAGCGACTGGCGACTGAGTGGAATACCTCGCCAACCTTGCGCGCCTTTTCATCTTCGGGGATGGTCTCAAAACCGAAATGGGTATTGTCGCTCATACGGGTATGGTGGCGCGGGGAATCCCGGCCGCAGTCAGTCTGTTGAGGTAATCCTGCCACAACTGTTTCTGGTTATTGCCAAGTTCATACAGCAGATCCCAGGAATATAGCCCGGTATCATGGCCGTCGGAGAAAACCAGCTTAAGCGCATACAGGCCTACCGGCTCTATGGCCGTGATATTGACCTGTTCTTTTCCGGTCTGCAGTAATTCCTGCCCCGGGCCGTGACCACGGACTTCAGCTGAGGGCGAGTAGACGCGGAGCAGTTCGCATGGCATGGAAAAGTGCGCGCCGTCATCAAAACTCAATTCCAGAATACGCGAAAGCTGATGCAACTTGATATCGGTCGGGCGCGGTGAGTTTTTGTTGAGGCCAGTCATGAACGGGATATACGGTTTGAATGTGTCAGACAAATCATACCAGAAAGCGCCTGAGTGTTTGATGGTTGCAGGATCTGTAAAAATAAAAGCCCGGAAAAACAAAAGCAGCCATTAATGGCTGCTTTTGTACTTCTATGCTTTTGTATTTCTACAATCGCTGATAATTCCTGGTTAAATTATTCTGATATCTTTTTGAGATTATCCAGACCGCCCCGATATACTGAAGTGATGGTTTTGGTAGCGGTTGCGTCATCCTGACCCGCTGCAGGCTTGTCCGACAGGTCCTTGCGCTTGAAACTGCCCTTCCACACCACTTTCGTTGTGTTGTCCTTTTCCGCCATTACCGTCACAGAAGAAACATAGCTGCTGACAGGCAGAACGCTTTCGATGATGCTGTACTTGAAAGTCATCTTTTTACTGTTGTAGCCCAACAGCTTTTCCTTAACGGTGCCGCCATCTTGCAGAGTCAGTAAACGCGTGGCGCCAACCTTGTTGTTTTCACCGCTGGTGATCTCAGTGGATTTGATGGCTGGATGCCATGCGCCGAGATCGTTGAAGTTGCTGACTTTCGCCCAGACTTTGTCGGCTGGTGCTTTGATCTGAACTGACTCTTCGACTTTTAAAGTGTCGGCGCCGGCTGCGATGGCACTGACAGGCAGTGCAATGGCGATGGCTAAAGCGGCTAGTGATAATTTATGCATGATCTATCTCCTGAATTGTGATGAATGAATCGCATGCTTGCTGCATGCGAGATGGAACTACAGTAATATTATTTACTATATAGACAGGTCTGTCTACTTGTTTATTCTTCAGGAAATACAATCCGAATTTCATCCTGAAAAAAAGTTTTGAGCTAAGCTGCACTTTTGACTAAAGGGTGCGGGATTCGTTCCGGAAAAGTACAGGATAGCTTCCTGTAAAGAGGGCAAGTAAGCGGGTCAGGCGCAGGTCCTGTTACTGAGCAAATTTAGGCCATTGCTGCACTAATTAGCGTGTTGGCGGCTTCGCGTGCGTGTTCAATGGCACCGGAACCACGCTGCATCTGTTCGGCCATGGCTGCGCCCTCGATCAGCAACGACAGTTGCAATGCCAGAATGTCGGGCTTTTTTACCCCGGACAGTTTAGCGCTACTGGCTATCGTGCTGCGCAAAGCCTGAGCGAATTCAACTGAAACCTGATGTACCGGGTTTTCGGATTGCGGGAATTCGATAGAGGCATTGATAAAAGCAAAGCCTTTGAATTCCGGGTCGGAAATCCATTCCATCACTGCGCCGACCAGCTCCTTTAACTGAGCTGTACCGGACTTTTCAGTGCCTACACGGTCAAATAGTCCTTTGCGCAGCAGATCATCGTGCTGCTGCAGGTACTCAACGATCAGCTGTTCCTTGGATTTGAAATACTTGTACAGCGTCATTTTGGCAATGCCGGCGGCTGACACAATGGTATCTACTCCAGTCGCATTGATGCCGCGCGTGGCGAAAAGTTCGGAAGCCACGTTGAGAATATGTTCACGCATCGCTGTCGCCATCAGCCCACCTTCTTTCTAAGCCAGACAGTATTGATATGGTCATTGGAGTGCTGCGGAAAGCATTCTGTCGCATGTATGGTGTTATACCAGGCCATGAAAGCCCTGAGGCTCGCTTCATCCGCTGCCGGATCGTCGGGTTGCCGGGACTCGATTACGTTCATATAGGCCGTGGTCTGGTCGGGGGGCAGCATCGCCAGATGGGGTGCGTTGCATTCTCCGCGCATGATCTGCTCATGCAGTGCCAACACGGCTTCAACCTCATCAGGGCTCACATGCTTTACAACAGCCACAGGCGTAATGTTGTGATAAACCGCTAGTTGCGGGGTAGCAGTCACTGGTAGCGTTGACTGTGACAATAAGTGCCAGCCAATAAACGTCGCAAGCACGGTAGCTGCCAAGCCCGCGCCATAGGCAAAGTGATGATTGAATCTGGTAGTACAGGCACTGGCTACCAGTACTTGTGCGGCATCTGCGGCTTCATCCAGAACTTGCATCTCAGGATGACGTAATTGCTCCGCAATCGCACCCAGCAGAAGCAGGGCCAGTTGGTTGGATAGCATCGAAGGGTTTTTGGCTTTTGCTGAAACTGACAGGCGAGTGAGGAATGAGGTCAGATGCTGGAATTTTTGGCCGGATGCTTCATCGCTCATCGTTACGAGTGAAAATTTTTCACGCAATCCTGGTGCTGCGATCCATTCACCAGCAATGATAAAAACCGCAAGCAGACGTTCTTTGGGCGTGCTGCCGCGCTTTTCCACCATGCTGAAAAACCACGAGCTTTCAAACAGTTCCATAATGAATGACCATCTATATACTGACCTGTATATTACGCGATATTTTTACTCATTTGTCAAATAAAAAAGGCCACCTTTGTGGGGTGGCCTTCAATTGCGCATCTTTGTTGCTGCAATCTTTTAATGGTGAACAATAAGCGTTTTCATCTTCTGCATCGCCTTTTGTTCGATTTGGCGTATGCGTTCAGCTGAAACGCCATATTCCGCAGCAAGATCGTGCAAAGTAGCGCCATTTTCTTCACCTAACCAGCGTGCTTGCACAATATGCCTGCTACGCTCATCCAGGCTGCTTAATGCGTGCTGCAAGCCTTCAGATTGCAAGGTCTCCATCTGCAGATCTGCAAGTTCATCAGATGGCTCAGGTCGCGGATCTTGCAGATAGGCGATAGGGCTGTATTGTTCGTCATTGTCATCATCAGATTGAGATTCCAGCGCCAGATCATGTCCACCCAGACGCTTTTCCATCTCCAGCACCTCTTCAGGCTTGACCTTCAGCTCTCGGGCGATCTCGCTGACTTCGTCAGGGTGCAGGGTACCGTTGTGGCTCCTCATCTTGCGCAAATTGAAGAATAGCTTACGCTGTGCCTTGGTAGTGGCTACTTTTACCATGCGCCAGTTACGCAAAATAAATTCGTGCATCTCAGCCTTGATCCAGTGCACTGCGAACGATACCAGCCGTACGCCGCGATCAGGGTCAAAACGACGTACCGCTTTCATCAGGCCGACATTGCCTTCCTGAATCAGATCTGCTTGCTGCAGTCCGTACCCGGAATAGCCGCGGGCAATGCTGACCACTAAGCGCAAGTGCGAAAGGATGAGGCCCTTTGCAGCTTCGAGATTGTTGTCGCGCTGCAATTGTGTTGCCAGATCGTACTCTTCCTCGGCAGTAAGCACAGGAAAAGCACGCACCGCCTGAATGTAATGCTCCAGGCTGCCGGTAGATAACGGTGTTGGAAATGATAACGCTTGACTCATGTTATTAGCTCCTCGTTGCTTATGTGTTAATTTTAGCACTCACAATTAGAGAGTGCTAGTGTGAAATTGGTTCCATAAATCTCGCACATATCCAACATGGCGATACTGGAATGTCGATACAAATATAGACGGATAGCCAGCGCGTATATTGTGGTCTTCAAAAAAATGACATCATCCTCGCCTAAACTGAATCTACTGGTAGCCTTAAATTTCTGACGTTGTTACTAACCGGTAACATTTTGCTTGCAATATATGTTACCGGTTAGTAACATTATGCGCAAATCGTGGAGTCGGAATGAACAAACCAGTCGAAAAACATGTAAGAAAAGTGATACACGGGCCGATCGCGCAGGCCCAGATCCTTGATGCTGTGGATGAATTGTTTTACATGGAAGGCGCGCGCGCTGTCAGCGTGGATGCCGTAGCAAAATATGCCGGAGTCAATAAGATGTGCATTTACCGGCAGTTTGAATCCAAGGATGAGTTGTTACTGCGCTATCTGGAACGGCGCAATCAGTTTTTCTGGGAGAATTTCGAGGCCACCATGGCCAAGCACGTAGACGATCCCAGGCAGCAGTTGCTGCAATTCTTTAACGACATGGCGGCACGTACGCGCTGGCCTGGTTATCGCGGTTGTGCACTGGTCAATATCGTCAACGAGTTCCCGGACCGTGAGCATCCGGCGCGCAAACTGGTCACCATCAACAGGCAAAAGCTATTAGTGCGCTTGCAGCAGATCGCCGAGCAGGCGGGAGCAGCAGATCCTCAAGGCCTGGCATATGGTTTGGCGCTGGTGCTGGACGGTGCTTTTATTTCGACCCAAACCTATCCGGCCCATCATCCTATTCTGGCATCGCTGGTTCAGGTAGTAACGACCATGGTGGATGCCGCCTGCTTACCAAATCGGCAGCCAGTTGCGAGTACTGTCTCGGCAGCAGACAAATCGTAATCAGAATATTTCAGAAATTAGCAAGAATAGGAATTTTGCATGATAGGAATCGTACGCATTGCTTTACAGCGGCCTTATACATTCGTGGTGATGGCGTTATTGCTGCTCATCATGGGAACGCTGGCAGCATTACGCACCCCGGTGGATATTTTCCCCGAGATAAGAATCCCGATCATTGCAGTTGCATGGCAATACACCGGCCTGCCTCCCGACGACATGGCGGGGCGCATCACCACTCTCTATGAGCGTGTGTTGACGACGACCGTCAACGATATCGAACATATCGAGGCAAACTCCTATAACGGTTTCGGCATCGTCAAAATCTACTTCCACCCTGGCGTTAATATCGCCACCGCCAATGCCCAGGTGACGGCGGTGTCGCAAGCCATCACCCGGCAGATGCCGCCAGGAACCACGCCGCCGCTTATTCTCAACTATAACGCAGCGACTGTGCCTATTCTGCAGGTAGCGCTTTCGGGCAAAGGATTGACCGAACAGAATCTGAGCGACCTGGGGCTCAACGTGATACGTACCAGGCTGGTCACAGTGCAGGGCGCTGCGATTCCGTATCCATTCGGCGGCAAAACGCGGCAGATCCAGATAGATCTGAACTCGGCAGCGATGCAAGCGCGTGGTTTGTCGGCACAGGACATTGCCAATACACTGGCGTCACAGAATCTGATACTGCCTGTAGGGACGCAGAAAATAGGCAGCAATGAATATGTGTTGCGCCTCAACAACGCTCCAACAGCATTTCAAGATCTGGGCGATCTGCCGATCAAAGTGGTGAACGGTGCCACGGTATATATACGCGACGTGGCGCAAGTGCGCGACGGCAATCCGCCGCAGACCAATATCGTGCATGTGGACGGTAGCCGTTCGGTATTGCTGTCGGTGCTGAAGAACGGTGCCACCTCGACCTTGGATATCGTGTCCGGCGCCAAGGCCAAGCTTGAAGAAATCAAGTCTTCTTTACCGCCTAATCTGCTGGCCAAACCTATTAATGATCAATCATTATTCGTGCGTGCTGCCATCAGCGGAGTAGCGTATGAAGGGATCACAGCAGCCGTACTTACCAGCTTGATGATCCTGCTATTCCTCGGCAGTTGGCGTTCTACACTCATAATCGCCGTTTCCATTCCGCTGTCAGTGCTGGGTGCAATCTTGGCTCTGGCGGCCATGGGTGAAACTTTTAACATCATGACGCTGGGCGGTCTTGCGCTGGCAGTAGGTATTCTGGTCGACGATGCTACGGTGACCATAGAAAACATCAACTATCACCTGGAGCAGGGTAAAGAGGTTGAACCCGCGATCATGGACGGCGCAGCGCAGATCGTCACTCCGGCGTTTGTATCTACGTTGTGTATCTGTATCGTATTCATCCCCATGTTCTTCCTGCAAGGGGTTTCGCGCTTCCTGTTCGTGCCTATGGCCGAATCGGTGATGTTCGCGATGATATGTTCGTTCATCCTGTCGCGCACCCTGGTGCCGACCATGGCCAAATATCTGCTCAAGCGGCACGTTGGCAATGGTGATAAAGCGCCATCCCGCAACCCGCTGGTCAGGCTGCAACGAGGTTTCGAAGCCAGCTTCGAGCGTTTCCGCATGGGTTACCGCGACCTTCTGGAAATGGCTATCAACCATCGCAAACTATTCGTGCTGGTATTCATGGCATTTGTGTTATTGAGCGCCGCGCTGGTTCCATTCCTGGGACGTAACTTCTTTCCCGCTGTCGACGGTGGCCAGATCCTGATGCATGCACGTGTCCCAGTCGGTACGCGGGTTGAGGAGACTGCTACGCGCTTTGCAGTGATCGAACAGAGCATCAAGCAGGTGATCCCTGCGGGCGAGATCGAAACGCTGGTGGACAACATCGGCATGCCTATCAGCAGTATCAATATGACTTACAACAACACCGGCGTCATCGGTTCGCAGGATGGCGATATTCAAATCTCATTGAAGAAAGGCCATCGCCCGACTGAGGATTACGTACGCCTATTGCGCGAACGGCTGCCACGCGAGTTTCCTGGTACGGTATTCTCATTCCCGCCAGCCGATATCGTCAGCCAGATCCTCAACTTCGGATCGCCTGCGCCTATCGATCTGCAGATACGCGGCGGAAAATTGAATGCTGACTTTGATTATGCCGATTCCTTGCTGGCTAAGATCCGTCAGATACCGGGTATCGCCGATGTGCGCATCCAGCAGTCGCGCAAGTACCCGCAGTTCGACATCAATATGGATCGCACGCGATTCCAGCAGGTGGGCATGACAGCGCGTGACGTGACCAACAGCCTGGTGGTCAATCTCGCGGGTAGCTCGCAAGTGGCACCCACTTACTGGCTTAATCCGGCGAATGGCGTGTCTTATCCTATCGTGATGCAGACCCCGCAATACAGTCTGGATTCGTTACCGGCTCTGGCTAACCTGCCTATCAGCGGTGGCAGCGGTAATAGCTTGCAAACACTGGGCGGGCTGGCAAGTTTTAAACGCAGCTATGGTAATGCAGTGGTCAGCCAGTACGACATTCAGTCCATGGTGCAGATCAATGCCACCACTCAGGGACGTGATCTGGGTGCGGTGGCAAAGGAAGTGCGCCGTATCATTGCTGAAACAGCGGGGCAGGTGCCCAAAGGTGCCAAAGTGGAATTGCTGGGGCAGGTGAAGACCATGGATAGCGCGTTCTCTGAGCTGTTATACGGCCTGCTTGGTGCCATCGTATTGATCTATCTGCTGATCGTGGTCAACTTCCAGTCGTGGAGTGACCCGTTCGTCATCATTACCGCGTTGCCTGCGGCGCTCGCCGGCATCGTGTGGATGTTGTTCGTGACGTACACGCCGATCTCGGTGCCGGCACTGACGGGTGCCATCATGTGTATGGGTGTTGCGACTGCCAATAGTGTGCTGGTCATCAGCTTTGCGCGCGAGCAGCTGAACGAGTGGGGCGATTCAAGCAAAGCAGCCCTGGAAGCTGGTTTCGTGCGTTGCCGCCCGGTATTGATGACGGCGCTGGCGATGATGATAGGCATGATGCCTATGGCGCTTGGCCTGGGCGATGGCGGAGAGCAGAACGCTCCACTGGGACGTGCGGTGATCGGCGGCCTGCTATTCGCAACCGTTGCAACTTTGATTTTTGTGCCGGTGGTGTTCAGCATCATCCACCGGAACTACAGCAAAAAACCTGTAAGTGATACCCCAATTGGAGAATTAAATGCCGTCTAAGCTATTAGTACCCCGTTCTTCCCACCGCGGCCTGGTTATTAGTGGGATCGTGATCATCATCGTGGCGGTGGCCATCGTGGTCTTTGGCATCTCAAGCCGTGCCGTAAGCGATGAGAAACTCAAACAATGGACTAACAAGCAAGCGATCCTGAATGTGGGCGTGATCACGCCGGGTAGCCAGAGTGGCGCAGCCAACATCATTCTGCCCGGTCGCTTTGAAGCTTTCATCCATGCGCCGATCTACGCACGTGTCAGCGGTTATCTCAAGAGCTGGAAAGTCGATATCGGCGGACAGGTGAAAGCCGGTCAGCTTTTGGCTGAGATCGAGACGCCGGATCTGGATCAACAGATACTGCAGGCCAGAGCCGATGCGGCGAGTGCGCAAGCCAATGCAGAACTGGCGACCACTACTGCCAATCGCTGGCAGGCCATGCTCAAAACCGATTCTGTCTCGCGCCAGGAAGTGGACGACAAGACCGGCGACCTTGCCGCCAAAGTCGCCATGGTCAAGTCGGCCCAGGCCAATCTTGACCGCCTGCTGGCGAACAAGAATTTTGCCAATCTCGTCGCTCCGTTCGACGGCACCGTGACCATGCGCGCAACCGATAACGGCGCATTGATCAATGCCGGCGGCGGTACAGGTCCGGCCTTGTTCGAGGTTTCCGATGTGCACAAGCTGCGTTTATATGTGAATGTACCGCAGAACTATATCAACACCATCAAACCGGGTACCAAGGCCGATATCACCGTTCCTGAACGTCCGGGTAAAACATTTCCGGCAGTCGTGCAGTCATCGTCGCACGCTATAGATGAATCATCCGGTACTACATTGGTTCAGCTGTTGGTGGATAACGCTAGCGGCGAATTATTACCTGGTGGGTTTGCTAACGTCAGCCTGCATCAGCCGACCAATACGGCAATACTCAGCATTCCGTCCAGCGCATTGATCTTCGATCAGACAGGTTTACGCGTTGCCGTGGTCGGCAGCGACAACAAGGTGACGCTGAAAACGGTCACGATCGCGCGCGACTTGGGCAAAGTGATAGAGCTCAATTCCGGCGTCGATGCCAACGATCGCATCATTGAAAGTCCGCCAGACGGTATCGCGGACGGTAATCTGGTGCATGCCGTGGTGTCTGCTTATAAACAGGCAGACACCTTAACCTCCAGCAAGAAAACCAGCCCCTGAAAAACCATTCTATGATGAGACACATGAATATCGATGCAGCCAGGACATCTATGTTGGTGTTCGCGCTCACCGCCTGCGCCATGACTGCCTGCAACCTGACTGGTTGTTCCATGGCTCCCCCGCTCAAGATTCCTGAAGTTAATGTGGCGACAGGTTATAAGGAGAGCGGACCGTGGGTGAATGCGCAACCAGCCGACGAGTTTTCGCGCGGTGATTGGTGGAAACTGTATAACGACCAGCAACTGGATGCACTGGAACAAAAGCTGATCGCCAATAGCCCCGATCTTGCTGCGGCCGTAGCGCATTACATGCAAGCCGAAGCTGTCAGCAAGCAACTGAATGCCCAACTATTGCCCCAGGTTAACGCTGTGGCCGGAGCTCAGCGGAATGACTTGTCTGACCGACGGCCATTGCGCAATAGCACCAGTGGCAGTTACTACAATGACTTTACCTTAGGCTTGCAGGCCAGTTACGAAGTCGATCTGTGGGGGCGCGTGCATGACCTGGTGGCATCCGGCAAGGCCACGGCGCAAGCGGAACAAGCCAATCTAGAGTCCGTCCGGCTCAGCTTGCAAGCTGAGCTTGCCCAGCAATATATTGCATTACGCGGGCTCGACCAGCAGATCGCATTGTTGCGCGACACGGTCGTGGCTTACCGCAAAACGCTGGAACTGACCACTGCGCGCTACGATGGCGGTATCGCTCCCAGGCTGGATGTAGCCCGTGCCCGTACTCAATATGAGACCGCGCAATCGCAGGTGGAGCAGGCGCTGGCACAACGTGCGCTGACCGAACACGCCATTGCTGCGCTATTGGGCGAATCGGCATCTAACTTCTCCATCGCTGCCAGCGCAGATGTCATCACCATCCCTGCCATTCCTGTCGGTGTGCCTTCCGCGCTGTTGCAACGCCGTCCCGACATCGCTGCGGCACAACGCACGGTCGCCGCTGCCAATGCCAGTGTGGGGGTAGCTAAAACAGCCTTCTTTCCTAGCTTGACCCTGGGTGGAGCGCTGGGGTTTGAAAGCTCTTCTCTGAGCACTTTGATCGCTGCTCCGAGTACGTTCTGGGCGATAGGCCCTAGCGCCTTGCTCACTTTATTCGATAGCGGCAAGCGCAAAGCGCAGGTTGAGCAGGCGCAGTCCGTGCTGGATGAATCCGGGGCAAAATACAGGAGTGTGGTGATCGCAGCCTTCCAGCAGGTTGAGGACAATCTTGCATTATTGAATCACTACCAGTCGGCGGCTGCATCGCAGCAATCGGCAGTAACGGCGGCCAAACAAGCGCTGGATTATTCTTCCAGCCGCTACAAAGAGGGTGCTTCAAGCTACCTTGACGTCACCGCTTCACAAACCGATGCTCTGCAAACGCAACGCGACCTGCTGACTCTGGAGACACTCAGGCTGCATGCCAGCGTTGATCTGATTCGTGCCCTTGGCGGAGGCTGGCAAACGCATTCTTGAATCTGGACTATATGGCATAGGAGTAATTTTTCCCATGTAATAGAAACTAGCGCGCCAGAAGTGGTTAAGATATCGCTGATATCAACAGATAAAGAGCAGCGCATATGAACCTGAAAAATTGTCTGGCCAAGACTCTGCAGAGATTGAATCTGCTTTATGGTCAAAGTCTGACGCTCACCATAGGCGTGATTCTATTTACCGGCTTGGCAATGGTGGTTGCCGCTTTCCTGTTCATCAATACAGCGGCTCCCGATACCCTGATCATTACCAGCGGTCCGCCTGGTAGCACTTCGCAAAAGAACGCTGAAAAATACAAAGCTATTCTGGCCAAGGAGGGCATCACCCTCAAGATACTTCCGTCGGAAGGCTCTGCTGACAATTTAAAAAAGCTGCTCAATCCGAAAATAGATGTTGATGTCGGTTTTGTGCTGGGGGGAGACATGACCGGCATCAATACTGAAAAACTGATGTCCCTGGGTAGTGTTGCTTACCAACCGCTGATGATCTTTTATCGCGGCAAACCCAAAACCCTGTTATCCGCATTCAATGGGCAACAACTTGATATCGGTCAGGATGGTAGCGGTACCCGTGCCATTGCTCAGACACTGTTGAAAGCCAATGGCATCGAACCCGGTGGTGATACTACCTTTGTCAGTACGCCCGTGAACGAGTCGGTGCAGGCTTTGATCGATGGCCGTATCGACGCCCTGTTCATGATGGGTGATTCGTCTTCCACTGATCTGATGAAGCAATTGATCCATACACCGCACATCAATCTGTTCAATATGGTTCAGGCCGATGGCTATACCCGTCGCTTCAATTATTTGAATAAGCTGACACTGCCCCAGGGCGCCATCGATTTCGGCAAGAATGTACCTGCCGAGGATTTATATCTGGTCGGTCCGACAGTAGAACTCATCGCCAGGGAAAGTTTACATCCTGCGCTGTCCGATGCCTTGCTGGAAGCGGCGCGTGAAGTACACGGTACGCCTAATATGTTTAGAAAACGCGGGGAATTTCCAGCTCCTCTGGAACATGATATCCACATCAGCCCCGATGCCACACGCTATTACGCTAACGGTAAGAGTTTTTTATACCGTACTTTCCCGTTCTGGGTGGCGAGCCTGGTCAGCCGTATTCTGGCCGTGATCGTGCCGCTCGCCTTGTTGTTGATTCCGGGGCTGAAACTGGCACCAGCGATTTATCGCTGGCGCGTACAGTCGCGCATCTACCCCTGGTATAAAACCTTGGTGGAACTGGAGCGCGATGCGTTCAATCCTGCAATTGACAGCAAAGGTATAGAGGAATTGCTGCAGAAACTCGACCACATCGAGCAAAAAGTCAGCAAGATCAAAATTCCGGCTTCGTTCGGGGATCTTTACTATGGGCTGCGAGGACACATCGAATTCGTACGCGATCAACTGCTTTCGGTAAAGCCCCGCAGCTAGCTATGTGGTGACTGCATGGCAGTATCAATCCTCCAGGAGGCTACGCAACATCCAGGCGGTTTTTTCATGTACATCAAGCCGTTGTGTCAGCAGGTCCATGGTGGGCTGGTCGTTGGCCTTGTCCACTACCGGAAACAGGTTACGTGCAGTGCGTGCTGCAGTCTCCTGCGCATTCACCAGCAGTTTAATCATCTCAGTGGCCTTGGGCACGCCGTCAACTTCCTTGATGGAAGCCAGTTTGACGAATTCCTTATAGGTGCCGGGAGCAGGAAAATCAAGCGCGCGGATGCGTTCAGCGATCAGATCAAGCGCGTTCCACTGTTCCGTGTATTGCTGCATGAACATCACATGCAGGGTATTGAACATCGGACCTTTGACGTTCCAGTGAAAGTTATGCGTCATCATGTAGAGGGTATAGCTATCTGCCAGCAAACTTGACAGACCGTGAGCGATTCTTTCTCTATCTTTTTTGTTGATGCCGATATCCATCGTTTTCTCCTTAACTGCAGTCAGATTTCCACCATATCGAAAACCGCCTTGCCTGCGCCGCAATCAGGGCAGATCCAGCTATCCGGTACATCTTCCCAGCGCGTACCGGGGGGAATCCCTTCTTCCGGTATTCCCAAGGCTTCATCATAGATGAAACCGCATACCGCACATTCCCAAACTCTCATGAAAACTCCTAATATTAAACAAGAATGATAAACAAGTTTAACCTAACTCCGTCGCGATTGTCGCAGGCACTTTCCCTATTGACGGATGAGATGGTCGAACGCGCCTAAAGCTGCCTTTGCCCCATCCCCCAGTGCAATGACAATTTGTTTATAAGGCGTGGTCGTTACATCACCCGCAGCGAATACACCGGGCATGCTAGTGCTTCCGTGGTTATCTACCTCGATTTCACCATATTGGCTCAGGTTCAACGTATTCTTCAGCCAATCGGTATTGGGCTTGAGGCCGATCTGTACGAACACCGCCGCTAATTCCAGATGATGCTTACTGCCTGTCGTGCGGTCAATATAGTCCAGCCCGTTCACCTTGCCGTCCGCACCCGTGACTTCTTGGGTTTGTGCCTGGCAGATGACGGTGATGTTGTCCATGCTAAACAGTTTTTTCTGCAACACTGCATCAGCTTTCAACTGGTCGTCGTACTGCAAGAGGGTGACATGCTCGACGATACCGGCCAGATCTATCGCTGCTTCTACGCCGGAGTTGCCGCCACCGACCACGGCGACCTTCTTGCCCTTGAACAATGGGCCGTCGCAGTGTGGGCAATAAGCCACGCCCTTGCCGCGGTATTCTTTTTCACCAGGCACGTTCAGTTCTTTCCAGCGCGCGCCGGTGGCGATGATGATGGACTTGCTCTTCAAGATCGCGCCATTGGCAAGACGTATGCCCAACACTTCGCCCGGGATCAGTTCTTCTGCCCGTTGCAGATTCATGATGTCCACGTCGTAGCTCTTGACGTGCTCTTCCAGCGCGCTGACGAGTTTGGGACCTTCGGTCTCCTTGACCGAAATAAAGTTCTCGATCGCCATGGTGTCCATCACTTGTCCGCCGAAGCGGTCGGCTACTACACCGGTGCGGATGCCTTTGCGCGCGGCATATACCGCCGCTGCCGAACCTGCCGGTCCGCCGCCGATGACCAGCACGTCGAACGGTGCCTTGGCATTGATCTGCGCGGCATCACGCTCTACACCGCTGGTATCGATACGGGCGAGAATCTGCTCAAGCTCCATACGGCCATTCTCGAATGGCTCGCTGTTGAGGAAAGCGCTAGGCACGGCCATGATCTGGCGTTCGTTGACCTCATCCGGATAGATACCGCCGTCTATCATGGTATGGGTGATACCAGGATTCAACGCAGCCATCAAGTTCATGGCTTGCACCACGTCCGGGCAGTTATGGCAGGTGAGCGAGATGTAGGTCTCAAAGTGGAACTCTCCCTTGAGGTTGCGAATCTGTTCAATGATCTCGTCGCTGACCTTGGGCGGGTAGCCGCCGACCTGCAACAGGGCGAGGATGAGCGATGTGAATTCGTGGCCCATGGGAATGCCGGCAAAATGCACGCGCGGTACATCACCGACCCGGGCGATACCGAACGACGGACGGCGCTTGTTGTTACCATCTTCGCGCAAGCTCACCTTATCCGAAAGCGGGACGATGTCCTGCAGAAACTCGCGCATCTCTGCCGCAGCGGCGCTGTTGTCCAGGCTGGCAACGAGCTCGATAGGTTGTTGCAAGCGCTCAAGATAGACGCGTAATTGTTCCTTGATATTGTTATCCAACATGATACTTTCTCCTTAAAGATGCTTACTGCAAAGCGGCGGTCAGTTTGACCGCCGCTTTGCAGTAAGAACCAATTCTTATTTACCGCTAAAGGCTGCTTCAAACCGCTGCGGAGGGTATCTGCAGCGGCTTGAAGTGTCTGTCGAAATACAGGTTTAAATCTTACCTACCAGGTCGATCGATGGCGTCAGCGTCTTGGCGCCTTCGGTCCATTTGGCCGGGCAAACCTGGCCAGGGTTGGCAGCAGTGTATTGCGCCGCCTTCAACTTGCGCACGGTTTCTTTCACATCACGTGCGATCTCGTTGGAATGGATCTCCACAGTCTTGATCACCAGGTCAGGATTAATGACGAAGGTGCCGCGTAATGCCAAGCCTTCTTCCTGGATGTGCACGCCGAAAGCATTGGTCAAGGCGTGAGTAGGATCGCCCACCAGCGGGAATTTGGCCTTGCCGACCGCTGCCGAGGTCTCGTGCCAGACCTTGTGCGAGAAGTGGGTATCGGTGGTCACGATATACACTTCGGCACCGGCTTTCTGGAACTCGGCGTAGTTGTCTGCAGCGTCTTCAATCTCGGTCGGGCAATTGAAGGTGAATGCAGCCGGCATGAAAATCAGCACGGACCACTTGCCCTTCAGGCTTTGTTCGGTCACTTCAATGAACTGGCCGTTGTGGAAAGCCTGTGCCTTGAACGGTTGTACTTGGGTATTGATGAGTGATGTTGCCATTTATTTCTCCTTATTGAGAGTTGTTTAAAAATCGATTATTACCATGTAAGGTTCACCATCTATGGTGCTAATGAGCCGCATTCTAAAGAGGGTTGATTGATAAATCAAATTGTATATACTTATGGTTTAGATTAATAATACTAATTATACGGAAGTGATAGTGGAGTCCCGAGATGACCTTGAATGAGCTGAGATATATCGTGGCAGTGAGCCGCGAGCGCAATTTCCGCCGCGCTGCCGAGCGTTGTTTTGTCACTCAGCCTGCGCTTAGCCTGGCGATCCAGAAATTGGAAATTGATCTGGGCGTCAAGATATTCGAGCGCAAAAAGACCGAAATCAGTCTGACGGCTGTTGGTGAACATATCGTTGAGCAAGCCACGCGGGTGTTGGAGGAAGCCGATAAAGTAAAAGATATCGCCCGACTGGGAGCCAGCCCTTTATTGGGACCAATACGTATCGGCCTGATCTACACGGTAGGACCGTATCTGTTGCCGGAACTGATTCCCGTTTTACGCCTGAAAGCGCCGGAAATGCCTTTGGACGTGGAAGAGAACACAACGGTCAACCTTGAGGCGCAACTGCGGCAAGGCTTGATCGATGTAGCGGTGATTGCTCTGCCCTTTGCACTGCCGGGCATAGAGACTACAGCACTTTATGATGAAGATTTTGTGGTGGTCGTGCCCATCAATCACATTTGGGCGAATAAAAAATCGATAGCAGCCAGCGATCTGGCAGAGCAAAAAGTATTACTACTGAATAGCGGACACTGTTTCAGCAACCAGGTGAATCAGGCTTGTCCTGAACTGACCAAAAGTGGTGAGGTGCTGCATGGTAATTCGCTGGAAACCATACGCAACATGGTGGCCTCTGGCCTGGGTATCACGGTATTGCCGCGAAGTGCTGCCAGCGAGCGTTACGCCAATCCTTTGCTCAAGGTCATTCCATTCTCAGCACCTGTGCCGACCCGGCGTATCGCGTTGGCATGGCGCAAGAGTTTTGGCAGGATCGATGCAGTGAAAGTGCTGGCAGAATCGGTACGTTCAATCAAATCGGAGTGTTTCGAGACGGTAGTCTAAGATACGCATGGTGTGCTAATGCACTACCCACATACCATTCTCACGCTCTATTCTGCGCGCTTCCTGGTCTTTGCCCAGTTTGCGTAGACTGCTGACCAGATAATGCTGAACATCTTCCAGATAAGTACTGTTTGCACCATAAGTCGTTCTGAAATTGGCGAGCACCTTTTTCAGGATTGGAACGGCTTCTTCGTAGCGCTCTTGCAGGAAGTACAACCTTCCCAAATTATAAGCTGTAGAGGCTGTATAGGGATGGTTCTCACCCAGTTTGAGCGTACGCATCTGCAAAGCATATTTGATATGTTTTTCCGCTTCGTCAAACTTCTCTTCGCCCGCTAATTGTTCGCCCAGATTGTCTTCAAAAATGGCGCATCTCAAATCATTTTCTTCTGCAGTCTTACGACATATCGCAATCGCTTGTCGCATATAGTTTTCTGCTTCCATCATATGTATCCCAAGCTTCTCATGCTGGATAGTCAAAGACAGCATATTCAGGCTATCAGCGATCTCGGGACTGTCGGGGGGGAGTGCTTTTTGCACCGATTGCAGCATGTCTCTGGACATGCTTTCTGCTTCGTCAAGCTTACCCTGGTGCTGCAGCGCACTGATAAATGCAGTTCTCGCTAAAAAATCATCTTTATCGAAGCTTGGCGGCGGTGATTTGTTAACGCAGCTACGCAACGTAGTTTCTGCCTCATCGAATTTTGAATCATCCACCAGTATGGTACCTAAACGACCACACATCAGGAGTCGTGATATGGATGGGTTATCCCCTTGGGCTTTAGACATCTCATAAGCCTTTTTATAGTTTTCCTCGGCTAGCGCGATTTTGTTTTCGATATGATAGATTTCGCCTAGCGTAAACAGCGTATACACCAGTCTATTCAAATTGTTATCTTTTTTATCTACGAACAATTGCATTTCCTGCGATGCCAGTTGTTCGGCCAGCACGTAGTCTTTGGATGCCACAGCAGTTTTAGTACGTTCGGCAAGTGTCAGCCAGGGATCGTCCGCATAGCAGAGACGGACTGATAAAAACAGAAGGATTGCGATTGCAAGTTTAGCTGGTGTTTTCACCGTTTAGCTGCCGCTTCCAACTCTGCCAGCGAACGATTCACTGCGAGTAGCGCACCTAACCATCCCAATCCCGCTGCTCCTCCTAACAGGATCAAACTGGCCTGGCCGCCCAGCATGTGCAAGCGGAAATCAGCAGAATAAAGCAGCGCCAGATCCTGCACCGAGGCATTAAAGATATATAGCGCGATATAGACGAACAACCAGGCCATCAGCCCGCCGGCGAAGCCATGCAGTAACCCTGCATGTAGAAAAGGACGGCGTATGTAACGGTCGGTGGCGCCTATCAATCGGCTGACTTCGATCTCTTCACGCTGGGTGAGGATTTGCAGGCGTATGGTGTTGCCTATGATGGCTACCAATGCAAACCCAAGCAGCGACGTGAGAATGACAACAGCTTTGGTACTCATTTGCAGTAAAACGTAGAGGCGCTTGACCCACTCTGCATCCAGCAGGGTATGTTCCACATGGGGTAATTCGGATAGCTCTTTTTGCAATTTATCCACCGCTTGCGGTTCCGTATCCTTGGGATGGATGACGAAGGCATCCGGCAATGGGTTCTTTTCCAGCCCGGTATCGGCAACCGTACTATTCCTTTGCATTTCCTGCCAGGCGGATTCTTTTGAAATGAAGTTGAAATCTTTGATGCCGGGATTTTGCTTTAACCTTTGATCCAGCGCCTTGACCGCGCTATCCGTTGCGTTCAGCGACAGGAACAGGCTGATCTGAGGTTCTATGGTGATGTCGCCGGCTGCCTGACGGATATTGTCGGCCAGTAGATACAGCCCTGCAGGCAAGCTTAGGGTTGCCCCTATCACTGCAGCCATCAGCAAATTCGCGATAGGTGCGTGGCGCAGCTTCTTCAGTACCAGAATAAAAGCATGCCAATGAGATCGTAGCCAGTGATAGATCATGACAACACTCCATGTACCAGGCTGAGTATCTGGTCGCCTCGCTGGGCGATCCCTCTGGCATCGTGCGTGGCGATGATGACAGTCACGCCGACCTGATGAAAAGACTGGAACAGTTCGATGATATCGCGGGCATAATTTTCATCCAGATTGCCGGTCGGTTCATCCGCCAGCAGGATGGAAGGGCGGCTGACGATAGCGCGGGCAATCGCAAGGCGTTGTTGTTCGCCGCCGGAGAGCGTGATGGGGGCGGCTTTTTCTCTGGGCAGCAAACCGACTTTGTCCAGTGCCGCACGAATACGTTTGCCGGCTTCGCGCCCGGTTATGCCTAAGATGGACAACGGCAGTGCTACATTATCGAATACATTGCGGTCATAGAGTAACTTATGGTCTTGAAAGATCAAGCCGAAATTACGCCGTACATAGGGTAAGCCGGATTGCCGCATCTTGCCCACGTTCTGGCCGTTGATAATGACGCTGCCGGTGGTGGGGCGCTCAATGGCGGCGGCCAGTTTCAGCAGAGTGCTTTTACCCGCGCCGGAGTGGCCGGTAATAAAGGCGAGTTCGCCTTGTGCGATTTCAAACGAAACGCTCTTCAAGGCCTCAAAGCCGCCAGGATAGCGTTTAGTCACTCCGTCAAACTTGATCACGAGAAGAGCGCCTCACTAAATTCTGCTGCATTAAATGGTTGCAGATCGTCTATCTGTTCCCCCACGCCGATAAAACGTACCGGAATAGGCTGGGTTCTGGCAATGGCAGCGATCACACCGCCTTTGGCAGAGCCATCCAGCTTGGTCAGTACCAGCCCCGTCACTTTCAGCGCCTGATTAAACGCCTTGACCTGCGCAATCGCATTTTGCCCCGTGTTGGCATCTAATACCAGCAGTACCTCATGCGGCGCATCGGGCAAGGCTTTGGCAATGACCCGCTGCACCTTCTTGATCTCTTCCATCAGATGCTGTTGTGTGGGCAAACGACCCGCAGTATCGGCGATGACGACGTCTATATTCTTGGCTATGGCCGAATTCACCGCATCGAAAATCACTGCTGCCGGATCGCCACCTTCCTGCATCACTACATGCACCTGATTACGTTCACCCCAGGTTTGCAATTGTTCGCGAGCAGCTGCGCGAAAGGTATCGCCGGCAGCGATCAGCACAGACTTTCCTTCCGCGTGCAAACGCTTGACCAGCTTGCCGATGGTGGTGGTTTTACCGGCACCATTGACACCTACCAGCATGATCACAAAAGGGTGGTGCGTCGTCGTGTCCAAAGGTTGTTGCAGTGGCAACAACAGCTCGCGCATGGCATTTTGCAAAGCACCTCTGAGCTGGCTCGCATCTTTCAACGCGCTACGTTTCACCTGCGACCGTACGTCTTCGAGCAAGGCCTGGGTGGCGCTGATACCGCAATCGGCGGTCAGCAGTAAAGTCTCCAACTCTTCATACAGCGCTTCGTCTATGGCGCCGCTGCTGAATACAGAAGCGATATTGGCGCCAGTTTTGGCCAGCCCGTTCTTTAGTCGTTGTGCCCAGCTGAGCGGCGGCGTTGCTGTGGGAAGTTCAGGCTCGGCAATTGGCGGAATAATCGGCGGAATTGCGGCCGGAGTCGTGTTGTCATTTTTTTTGAATAAATTGAACATCAGCTTATTTTACCCGACAGAACTGTACTGATAGAACCAAAATTACACAGTGTATGTCTGACTGAACGCTATAATCTGACTGGTTAAAGGTTGCCTCTGGTTGAGGCCGACTCATTAGGAGAATTTACTTGCCCCGTATTCTGGCTTTATTATTTTTACCTTTCGCACTCACTGCACTCGCTGACAATAACATCCAGGAACATAAGCTCGCCAATGGACTGAAAGTAGTTGTTCAGCAAGACCATCGCTCCCCGGTACTGGTTTCTCAGGTGTGGTATCGAGCCGGTAGCATGGATGAGGTGAATGGCAACACCGGCGTGGCACATGCGCTGGAACACATGATGTTCAAGGGTACCAAGAAAGTACCGGCCGGGCAGTTTTCAAGAATCATTGCGGCGGCAGGCGGTAAAGACAACGCGTTCACCAGCCGCGATTACACCGTGTTTTTCCAGCAGCTGGATAAGTCAAGGCTGGATCTGGCAATGAAGCTGGAATCCGACCGTATGCAGAATCTGCAGATCAGCGATGCCGAGTTCGCCAAAGAGATCAGGGTGGTGAAGGAGGAACGCCGCTGGCGTACCGACGACAAACCACAGGCAGTGGTCGGTGAACAATTCAATGCCGTTGCCTATCAGGAACATCCATACGGTAGGCCGGTCATCGGCTGGATGAATGATCTGGAGCAGATGACAGCCGAAGATGCCCGCAACTGGTATCACACTTGGTACGCCCCTAATAATGCCACGCTGGTGGTGGTGGGCGATGTCGATCCCAAGCAGGTGTTCGCGATGGCGGAAAAGTATTTCGGTCCTTTAAAAGCACACAAATTACCTGTTAGAAAAAACCAGATAGAGCCGGAGCAAAAAGGCGAGCGCCGGATAGTGGTGAAAGTCCCGGCCAAGCTGCCTTA
>Ga0265327_10001334_pt1 | contig 31995 bp, 28 predicted proteins | sample 41621metaG_FD_202089 | JGI IMG/M metagenome (GOLD analysis project Ga0265327, IMG submission 202089) | Rhizosphere microbial communities from Carex aquatilis grown in University of Washington, Seatle, WA, United States - 4-16-21 metaG | ecosystem: Host-associated > Plants > Roots > Rhizosphere...
GGCGAGGCGGAAAAGTCCGAGCAGCATCAACCGGCCGGGGCCGACCGCTCCCCGTCCCCGTCCCCAGCCCGGGCCGAGGCCACCGCCAGCCGCTCGAGGACGACCTCCCGTCCGAGCACGGCCAACGACTCGAACAGGGGCGGCCCGACGGTCCGACCGGTCACCGCCACCCGGATGGGGGCTTGAGCCTTCCCGAGCTTGCGACCCGAGGCCTCGGCCACCGCCACCGTCGCCTCCCGGATCGCCTCGGCCTCCCAGGGGCACGTCGCGTAGGCGTCCGCGGCGGCGTCGAGGATGGCCTTCGCCCCCTCGTCGCGGGCCACCGCCTTCGCCCAGCTGCCCTCGTCGACCACCGGCTGGGCCAGGAAGACGAAGTCGATCATGTGGGGAACCTCATCCAGCCGGGCCACGCGTTCTTGGACGAGGGGGGCGAGTTCGCCGAAGGCCTCAGGGCGGAACCGCTCGGGCGGCCAGGGTGGGCTGCCCGAGGCCGGCGCCCACTCCCCCGGCACCGGCGCCACCCAGGGTCGGCTGCGGTCCACGAACTGGCCGACCTCGAGATCCCGGATGTACTCGCCGTTCAGATGGGTGAACTTGGCGACGTCGAAGAAGGCCGGGGCGTGGTGGACGTCCTCGAGGCGAAACTGCTCCACGAGGACCGCCGCGTCGACCTTCTCGTCGTCGCCGGCCGGGCTCCACCCGAGGAGGGCCAGGTAATTGCAGAAGGCCTCGGGGAGGTACCCCTCGTCGCGGTAGGACTCGACGGCCACCGGGTCGCGGCGCTTGGACAACTTCTTGCGCTGCTCGTTCACCAGCATCGGCAGGTGGGCGAAGGCCGGGAGGGCCACTGCGGCTGTGCCGGCGGCCTCAAGGGCCTTCCACAACAGGAGGCCCTTGGGCGTGGTGGGCAGGAGGTCCTCGCCGCGGATCACATGGGTGATGCGCATGTCGCGGTCGTCGACGACGTTGGCCAGCACAAAAAGCGGCTGGCCGCTCGACTTCACCACCACGAAGTCCTCCATGGCCTCGTGGGGGAAGCGCACCTCGCCTCGGATGAGGTCGTGCACCACGGTGGCCCCTTCGTCAGGAGCCCGGAAGCGAAGCGCCCGCCCGTCGCCCTGGCGCGACAGCCCGCGGTCGCGGCAGTGCCCGTCGTAGCCGGGGGTGGCACGGTTCTTAGTGCGCGCCTCGACCTCCTCGCGGGTGCAGTCACACGCATAGAGCTGGCCACCGCCCCAGAGGGTGTCGATCGCCTGTTGGTAGAGACCCGAACGCTCGGACTGGCGATAGGGGCCCTCGTCGGGCTCCATCCCCAACCACGCCATCGCCGAGAGGATCCCGTCCACCCACTCCTCGCGGTTGCGCTCGGTGTCGGTGTCCTCGATCCGCAGGACGAAGACGCCACCTTGCTGACGGGCGAAGAGCCAATTGAACAGCGCCGTACGGGCGCTGCCGACGTGGAAGTAGCCGGTGGGGGACGGGGCGAAGCGGACCCTCGGGGCGGTCAACCCGCCTCCGGTACTACTCGTCCTCGACGATGGAGATGGCGCCCGTCGGGCAGCCGTTCACCGCCTGGCGGAGCCGGTCCCTTAACTCCTCGGGCGGGTGCTCGTCGAGCACGTAGAGGAAGCCGTCGTCGCGCACCTCGAACACCTCAGGCAGGATGCCCATGCACACCGCGTTGCTGGCGCACTCGTCGAAGTCCACGACGACCTTCACTGGGCGACCTCCTCGGTCCAAAGGGCACCCCGGCCGGGGAGCACTCGGCAGCATACCGGCCGCCCACTCAGGATCCGGGGAGCGGTCAAGGGCGTTCGGTCGACAGCACCCACATGGCGAAGAACTGCGAGCCTCCGCCGTAGGCCTGTCCCAAGGCGCGCCGCACACCGTCCACCTGGTGGTCGCCGGCCTCGCCGCGCACCTGCAATGCGGCCTCCAAGAAGCGCAGCATCCCCGAGGCCCCGATGGGGTTGGAGGAGAGCACCCCACCCGAGCAGTTCCAGGGGATGTCACCGCCGTCCATGGAGGTGGCCCCGGCATCGGTCAGCTTCCAGCCGTCGCCCTCGTCGCAGAAGCCCAGGTTCTCCAACCACATCGGCTCATACCAGCTGAACGGGACGTAGACCTCGGCGCAGTCGAAGTCCCGGCGCGGGTCGGTGACCCCCGCCTGGCGGTAGACGTCCTGGGCGCACTCGCGCCCGGCCCGAGGGTTGATCTGATCGCGCCCGGCGAACATGGTCGGCTCCGAGCGCATGGCCATCCCGTGCACCCAGGCCGGCCGCCGGCCGGTGACGGCCTGGGCCTCGGCCGCGGCCTGCTCCGAACCCAGCACCATGGCGGCGGCCCCGTCCGAGGAGGGGCAGGCCTCCAGGTAGTGGAGCGGGTCCCAGAGCATGATCGACTCCTCGACCGTCTGGAGCGAGATGTCCGGCAGGTGCAGGTGGGCGTAGGGGTTGCCCAGGGCGTGCAGGCGGTCCTTCACCGCCACCTTCATCCCGATGTCGCGGGGTGCGCCCGAGCGGCGCATGTAGGCGCGGATGTGGGGGGCGAAGTAGCCGCCGGCCCCGGCCAGGAGGGGGGCCGAGAAGGGCTGGGGGACCGAGAGGGCCCACATGGCGTCGGAGTCCGACTGCTTCTCGAAGGCCACGGTGAGCACCCGCTGGTGGATCCCCGCCGTCACCAGATGGGCGGCGACGAGGGCCGTGGACCCCCCCACCGAGCCGGCGGTGTGGACCCGGAACATCGGCTTGCCCACGGCCCCGAGGGCTGCGGCCAGGTACAGCTCGGGCATCATGACACCCTCGAACATGTCGGGGGCCTTCCCGATCACCACGGCGTCGATGTCGGCCCAGGTGACTCCGGCGTCCTCGAGCGCCCGCTGGGCCGCTTCGCGTACTAGGCCGGCGATGGACACGTCGTCACGCCTAGCCTTGTGATAGGTCTGACCGGCCCCGATGACCGCCACGCGGTCGGCCATCACACACCCTCCAGAACGGTCACCAGGTTGTGCTGCAGCACCGGACCCGACGTGGCGTGGGCCACCGCCCGGCCGGCGCGGCCGTCCATGACCCGGGTGGCTGCCTCGCCGATGCGAATGAGCCCCCCGGCCATGAGCGCGTTGGCCGCCAAGGCCCCGCCCGAGGGGTTGAGGTCGACCCCCTCACCGAGGCCCAGCGCCGCGGCCAAGATCAGTTCCTGGTGGGCGAAGGGAGCATGGAGCTCGGCCACGTCGACCGGGCCGTCGCCCACGCCGGCCTCGAGGCCGGCCCGCGCCGTCGAAGGCGAGCTGGCCAGGTCCCGGGCCCCGAGCGCGTGGGTCTCGATGCGGTGGTCGATACCCGTGATCCAGGCCGGCCGCTCCGCCCACTCGAAGGCCCGTGTCCCGGCCGCCAGCACCACCGCGGCCGCCCCGTCGGTGATCGGGGGCAACGCGTGCCGGCGGAGGGGGGCGACGACGTACTCCTCGGCCAACAGCTGCTCGACCGTGCGGTCGTAGGCGACCTGGGCCTTGGGGTTCTCGAGCGCGGCGCGCCGGCTACGCGCCGCCACCGCGGCGAAGTCGGCCTCGCTGGCCGTCCCGGCGTCGAGGAGGGTGCGGGCCTGCAGTGCGGCCAGCGACACCGGATCGGGCCAGAGGGGGGCCATCACATAGGGGTCGAGTTGGAGGGAGAGGATCTTGTGGAGCTGGCCCAGTGACGACTTGCCGAAGCCGTAGACGAGGGCGGTGTCGACCCCTTCGTCTTGGAGGGCGACCCACGCCTCGTAGAGGGCCCAGGCGGCGTCCATCTCGACGTGGCTCTCCCGGCGCGGCGGGTACACCCCGATGGCGTCGAGCGCGGCGACGAAACTGAAGGGGCCGCCGATGAGGTAGTCGGTCGATCCCGAGCAGATGAAGTCGATGTCGTCCTTGGTGATGCCCGACCCGGTCTTGGCGAAAAGCTCGGCGAACACCGGCATGAGCGTCTCGACCTCGTTGTGGTGTGACTCGCGGCGCACGTTGTCGGCCTGGGCGAAGGACACAACGGCCACGGGTCGCCGGCCCCGTCGGGGGGAGGGGGGCGTCGGCATCAGGTGTAGTCCTTGTAGCTCTCGTAGTCGGCGTCGGGTTCGCCCGAGGGCCGGAAGTACTTGACCGACGCCATCGAAGGGCGCAGTTCCTCGGTCGGGACCCACACTGCCTCCACCCGCAGCCCCATCCGCACCTCGTCGGTGGGGATCTCCTGGATGAGTCCCATGAACGAGATGTCGGCGCCGTCGAGCAAGACCATGGCGCAGATGTAGGGGATCTCGATGGACTGACCGGCGAAGGGAACGTTCACCACGCAGAAGGTGGTCACCGTGCCGGTGTTGCCGAGCTCCACCACCTCGTCGGTGGGCACCCCGTCCACCGGACACGACCCACGGGAGGGCATGTAGACCTTGCGGCAGACCGGACAGCGCTGGCCGATGAACTTCCCCTCGGCCAAACCTCGAAGGTTCTTCGACTGGGCGATGCCGGCGCTGAAGAGGTACTCGAGGCGCATCGGGGTGGAGAGCATGGTGACCGGCGCGCGCTCGGTGTTCTCCTCCGGCGCCGCATCGGCGCCACCCTCGCCCGCGCTCATGAGGCGCTCCCCGCCACCGGCACGAAGGCCGCGATGTCCTGTATGCGACCCACCCGCTCGTCTTCCTCCACGAAATGCGGACGCACCCGCATCCCGGTGGAGACGGCGTCGGGTCCGGGGGCGTCAAGCACGTGGAGGACGGCGGTGTCGGCCCCGTCCAGCTTCACCAACACCCAGGCGAACGGGTGGTCGAGGGGGTGTTGGGGCAGCGGGCTGACGACCCAGGCCCACGACTCGACCGTACCCTCGGGCCCCACTTCGACGAGGTCGCCGGTGGCCTCCCCGGTTGTCGGGTCGTACTCGGTCGGCGGCACCACGACCCGTCCGTCCGGCGAGGTGACGCCGAGGATCCTCCCGTCGCGCAAGCCCGTGAGGAAGGCCCCGATGACCGGGCCCACCGAGCGCGAGTACGGGTACTCGAGGACATGGTCGCTGGTCAGGACCTCCTCGTCCCTGTCCCCCGTGCCCTCGCTCACGCATCGCTCCTGTGTCGGGCCAGCCGCCGTTCGGCTGCACCGGTGAAAGTAGAACACATTCTAGTTTCTCCCGGCAACGGGAACCGTCTCAGTCCCGGACCGAGGCGAGGAGCGACACGAGGAATTGGCGGTCGCCGAGCAACGGGACGTCGGAGAGGAAGAGCTTGCCGTAGCGCTCGAAGTACATGAGCTGCTTGCCGAGGAGGAACGTCCCGCGATCGAACTCCGACATAAGCCCTCCCGCCTCGTCGGCCATCTGGCGCATCCGGCGCTGGGCCCGCAACCGGGCCATCACCGCCCGTAGCGGCCGGCTCTGCGCCTGGATGCCGGTGGCCCGTGACGCCTGGGCCTGGGGGGCGGCGAACAGCGCGGCCAGACTGACCTCCCCGAAGGGGCGGGTGAGCGTCGGCTCGATGAGGTTGCGGAGGAACTGGGCCAGCTGCTCGTCGTCGAGACCCAGGCCTTCTTGGATGGCCCGGCCGTAGGTGCGGGTGAGGTGGGCGGTGATGTCGGGCCAGGCGCTCTCGTCGCCGATGACTCCCTCGAGCAGGCGAAGGAAGAACCGGTGGGTCTCGTGATCCAGCCGTCCGACGATGCCCCAGTCGATGATCCCAAGTCGACCGTCCTCGAGTAAGAGCATGTTGCCGGCGTGCACGTCGCCGTGGAACGCCCCCCACCGGACCGCGGTAACCAGAAAGCCCCGCACCACCTGCTCGACGAGGGGCGCGGGGTCGTAGCCGAGCTCGGCCACCCGGGCGAGGTCGTCAATCGGCACGCCGCGCAGGTACTCCATGGTGAGCACGTTGGGTCCCGACAGCCGCGGGTGCGGCTCGGGCACCACCAGCATCGGCAGCTCGAATTCGGCGCCCAGGCGCCGGAAATGGGCCAGGGCCCGCGCCTCGTTGCGCAGGTCCAGCTCCTCGCCTAGCTGCTGGCGAAGGCCGTCGAGCAGCTGCAGGGCCGCCCCGGCCGTCTGGTCCCCGGTCTGGCGAGCCAGTAGGTCGAAGAGCGGCTGCATGAGATCGAGGTCGGTGGCCACCAAATCCTCGATCCCGGGTCGGAGCACCTTCACCGCCACTGGCCGCCCGTCGTGCAGACGCGCCCGGTGCACGACGGCGATCGAGGCGCGCCCGATCGGCTCGGGATCGAATTCGGCGAACGCCTCGCGCAGCGACATGCCCAGGTCGTCCTCGACCCGCTGTCGCACCTCGGCCAGCGGCACCTCGGGCCCGGTGTCGAGGCACGAGCGGAACTCGTCGGCCGCCTCCTCGCCGAAGAGGCCGGGAGCGGAGGCGACGAGCTGGCCGAACTTCATGAAAGTGCCGCCCAACTCCTCGAAGCTGAGGCGGAGCGGCCGCGCGACGACCGAGGGGGGCAGCACGCCACGGCGGAATTCCCGGGCCTGGCGGACGGCCAGGGGCGTGAAGTGCCGCGTGAAGGTCCACCAGATCTCCCGCCCGCGCCCCAGCAGCTGGCGGCGGGTGGGACTTGGCAGACGCCGTGGGTGGACGCGCGGCACCGACTCGCCGGGATCGGGGCCGGTGGGGTGCACCACCGCAGGCTACGCCGCGCCGGAGGCGCCGAGATCAGGCGAAATGAGCCTGGAGAGCGGCGAGACCCTGGCGATAGGTGTCGGCGAAGAGGGGGCCCATCTCGTCCGGCTCGACCTCGAAGTTCCACGTGACCACCGAACTCTCCCCGTCGGGCACCACGGTGATGGTGACTCGGTGCTTGTCGACTGGGACGCCACTCACCAACGAGTAGGTGAGCGAACGGGCGGCCTCGTCGCGCTCGACGAGGTGCTCGCGGATCTCCATGCCGAACATCGAGATGATGCGGTCGTCCCCCTCGATCCGTAGGTCGTCGATCCCGGCCAGGAAGTCCCCGACCGCACCGAAGTCCCCCACCAACGCCCACACGTCATCGGCCGGTGCCGCCACCGCGGTCTCCATCTGGTCGCTCGCCATCGACTCCCCTCCGATCCAGCCGGCACCACTCCCGGGCGGCGCCGGTACGCTACCGCCCGCGACGGGCACCTGGCCCGACGACGACCTCGGATGGAGGGGCGCATGCGGACGCGACGGATCGGTTCCCTCGAGGTGTCGGTGGTGGGTCTGGGGTGCAACAACTTCGGCGGCCGCCTCGACCAGCAGCCCACCGACGCCGTGGTGGGGGCGGCCCTCGAAGCCGGCGTGACGCTCTTCGACACGGCCGACATCTACGGCGGTGCTCGCAGCGAGGAGTTCCTGGCCAAGGCGCTCGGCGATCGACGCGACCAGATCGTGCTGGCCACCAAGTTCGGGGTGCCCTACGCGGACCACGAGGGCGGGGCGTCCCCCGCCTACGTCCGCCGGGCCTGCGAGGACAGCCTGCGCCGGCTCGAGACCGACCACATCGACCTCTACCAGCTCCACTTCCCCGACCCCAAGACGCCCATGGCCGAGACCCTCGGCGCGCTGGACGAGCTCGTGCGGGAGGGCAAGGTGCGCGAGATCGGCTGCTCCAACATGACCGCGGCGCAGCTGGAAGAGGCCGCGGCGCTCGAGAGCGGCGCCCACTTCGTCAGCGTCCAGAACAACTACAGCATCCTCCACCGGGAACCCGAGGCCGAAGTCCTGCCGGCCTGCGACCGCCTGGGCGTGGCCTTCCTCCCCTACTTCCCCCTGGCCAACGGGCTCCTCACCGGCAAGTACCGCCGGGGCGAGCCACCGCCGGCGGGGACCCGGTTGGCCGGCATGGACGACCAACAGGCGGCCGGCCTCCTGACCCCAGAGTCCCTCGAGAAGGTGGCGTCGTTGGGCGACCTGGCCGCCGAATCGGGCCACAGCGTCTTGGAGCTGGCGATCGCCTGGTTGCTCCTTCGGCCCGCCATCGCCTCGGTCATCGCCGGCGCCACCCGGCCCGAACAGGTGAAGGCCAACGTCGCCGCCGCCGCCTGGGAGCCTGATGCCGAGGTCGCCGCCGAGGTCGACCGGATCGCACCGAGGCCCTGAACGAGCCTCAGGAGCGGCCGCCCGGCGGCGGGGTCAGGTCGAGGGGACCGATGACGACGAAGACGTCGACGACGGAGACGTCGACGTCTCGGTGGTCGCCGAGCTGCTCGGTGTCGCGCTCGTGGACGCCACTGTCTGCTGGTGACCCGGCGTCGTGGTGGTGGTCGTCGTGGTCGTCGTGGTGGTCGTCGTGGTGGTCGTCGTCGTGGTGGGGCTCGTTCCGGCCGTTGTCGGCGGCGGCGCGGTGAAGGTGAGCTCGGCGTCGGCGCAGTCGGTGGGCTCCTCCGCCACGACCGTGTACACCGTCGGCGAGCTTCCGAACGCCCACACCGAGAGGCCCGGCACCGACTCGAGGCAGGTATAGGCGGGGTCGTTGGTCTGGAAGCCGGTCAGCCGACCGAGGAAGACCGGCGAGCCGAGCGACTGGAATGTCCCCCACGGTTGGAGTGTGAGGGTGACGGTCTGCCCCTCCCAGGTCCCCGCGTAACGCGCCGGGGCGCCGTCAGTGGTCACCGGTGCCGAGATCGGCGTCGATCCCGTGGGGCCCGCCGGGGTCCCTGCCGGCGGCGCCGTCGTCGTGGTGGTGGTCGAGGTTGTCGACGCGGCTGGGCCGGCCGGTGTGCCCTTCGCCGGCGGGGCGAACCCGTCGAGGGCAGCCAGCATCTGGGCGTTGTTGCCGTCCATGCCCAGCGCCCAGACCCCCACCCCGCCGAGTCCATAGAGCTGGGACATCTGTGCCGCCATGTAGAGGGAGGAGGGATCCTCGTAGAACTCCTCGTACCACTGACCGTTCGACTGGTAGGAGGTCCACGCCGTGTCCGTCACGTTGTCCCAGTAGGCCGGGTGGCCGGCGGCCAGGATCTGGCCGACGCTGACCGGGGTGGCTGTCCCGGTTGCCTGGGCGTTCATGGTCCCGTTGGTCGTTGGCCACTGCTCGCCGTAGTAGGGGAGTCCCAGGATCACCTTGGCCCCCGGGACCGCCTTGGCATACTGCTGGGCCGTCGTCACGTCGGTGAATGTCGAGCTGGTGAGCGGGGAGGCGGGGTTGGGCGGCGACTGCAGGTTGAGCCCGTACGCCATCACGAAGAATCCGTCCACGGCCGGGGCCAACGCCGGGATGTTGTAGAAGCCGCTCGGGTCCCCGGCCGAGCTGGCGTAGGTATCCATCGTGACCTGGTAGTGCGGATTGGCACCGTGGACGGCGGCCGAGACCTTCGTGATCAGACTGGTCAGCCCGGCCTGGTCCCCCGAGCCCTCACCCTCGAAGTCGATGTTCACCCCGTCGAGGTTCTTGGCCTGTATGGCCGAGAGCAGGGCTGAGGACAGGGTTGCCGGCGCGCTCGCCGACGACGTCAGCTGATTGAGGGCGCCTTGGTCGAAACAGTTGACCGTGAGCACGACGCGCACGCCGGCGGCGTGGGCCCGCGTCACCAGGTCGGCCAAGTCCTGGCTCTGGTAGCCGTCCCACCCCGACCCCGATTTGTCGAGGGACCCGTCGGCGTTCACGCCGATGCTGAAATAGGCGATGGTCGTGAGTCCGCCGACGTTGAACCCCGAACTCTGTGTCAGGGTCCAGTAGGGAGCGAAACCGAAGACCTCGTGGGGCCGGAGCGCCGGGGCTGTGGCCAGCGACGGCGGAGCCGGGGCCGGGGGGGCGGTTGCCGGTGCCAGGTTGAGCTTGGCGCCCCGGCGGTCGGGCCGCAGCCGGGCGGTTGTCGCCGCTCCGAGGTCGTGCGGCTTTCCACCCGTGGTCAGCGTGCCTGTCGGGGCGGCGGCGCCCGACGTGGCGGGGGCACCGCCGGTGAACGAGAGCACCAGGACCGTGGCGACGACCGCGGCCAGGGCGCCGGCCACGCCGGCCCCCAGGAAGGTTCGGCGCCGACCGTCGCCCCTGACCAACAAGACAGCGACCGGCAGCCACACCAGGCGGGCGGCCGTCGTCGCCCAACGGCCCGGCGCGTTGCGGTGGCGCCCCTCGGCGGCGCGCAGGTCGAGGGCGGCGCCCACCAAGGCCACCCGTCGGGCGGTGGCAGCCACGAGGGGGCGGCGCGCCCGACGCCAACGCCGCTCGTACGTGGCCACCTCGGCGAGGAAGCCTGAGACCTCCGGCGCGCTGGCCAGCAGAAACAGCGTCCCGGCGTCGGTGACGACCTCCACCACCTGGCGCACCGAGCCGTCCGGCGACCCGTCGGTGTCGTCGGCTGAGAAACCCTGGACCGTCCACCACGGCACCCGTAGGGTGCTGCCGCCATCGTGGGCCCCGTCGCCACCCTCAGCCAGCCGTTGCAGCAGCAGGCCGTCTTTGGCGACGGTGACGCGGCAGGGATGAGCCTCGAGCGTCTCGGGGTGGACGAGGTGCACCTCGTGGCCGGGGCCGCGGTGCGTTGTCTTCCGGTGAGCGGTTGTCATCGGTGCGGTGGGGACCTTCCCGTTCCTGGCGCGCGGGGTCGCGCCACTGTTCGCCGCCGGGGTCAGGTTCCCTGCGCCGGAGCCCATCCTCCGGCGGGTCGCCTCGAGCAGGAGGTGCCTGCCACGACGGCCGATCAGCCGAACCAAGTCTTCTCGACACCGCCCCCGTTGGCAAGGCCTCTGACCACGGTTTTCTCTCGTGGACGGGCCCGAAAAAGGTCTGCCACAAACGGGTGTAGCGAACTACGCTTTTGTGACTGTGGTGTTCATCGAGGTGCTTCGGCTGATCATCGTCCTGATCGGTGCCCTGGCCGGTCTCGAGGTCGGCCGCTCCGTGAACGCCTCCCCCGCGCCGGTCATTGGAATGGTGCTTGGCGCCCTGATCGCCTACGTGCTCGGAGGGGCGCTCGGCCGGTTCTTGCAGCGTCGCCAGGGCTGGGTGGTCGAGCCCTTCGACCGCATCCCCCCGGGGGAGCTCCTTGCCGGCACGGTGACCGCGCTGGCCGGGTTGGCGCTCGGGATCGTCCTCTGCCTGCCGCTGCTGGTTCTCGTCCGCTCCCCGATCGTGGTGCCGGTCACGGCAGCCGTGGCGTGGGTGATGGCCTGCGCCGGCTTTCGGATCGGCATGGTCAAGGGCGGGCAGGTGACTGCGGCGGCCGGGCTCTCGCGCATCCTGGCACCCCCCACCGAGCCCCCGCCCGGCTTCGCCATGCTCGTCGACTCCTCGGCGGTGATGGACCACGCGCTCTTGGCGCTGGGGCAGGCGGGGTTGCTCGTCGGTGGACTGGTCGTCCCGCGTTTCGTGGTCGACCAGGTCCAGGCCTTGGCGGCCACGCCCGACCCGGTCACGTCGCGGCGCGCCCGACGGGGGCTCGAGGCCCTCGAGGCCCTGCGCGAACTGGGCGTGACGGTCAAGGTGGCCGACAACGAACTCCCCGAGATCGACGACGCCGGCGAGCGGCTGCTCGAGATCTGCCGTCGGCTCAGCATCCGGCTGCTCACCTCCTCAGGCCGGTTGCGCGATGCGGCCCCCGAGCGCGGGGTTCGGGTGACCGACCTCCGCCATCTCGTCGACAGCCTCCTCCCCGATCACCAGCCCGGCGAGCACCTCACTCTGGAGCTCGAACGCGAGGGGAACCAGCCACGCCAGGCCACCGGCTACCTCGACGACGGGAACCTCGTGGTGGTGAACGACGGGGCCGACCTGATAGGCCACGGGCCGGTCGAGGTGGAGGTCCTGTCCACCCGGCGGACCAGCCAGGGCCTGCTGGTGTTCGCCCGCGCCATCGACGCGGACGCACGGGCGGCGCCCACGTCTGCGGGACGGAGCCTCTGAACGCCGGCGCTTAGGACTCGGCGACCGCGGCGACCAGCTTTTGGAGCGTGTCCTTGGCGTCGCCGAAGAGCAGCACCGTCTTGTCGTTGTAGAGGAGCTCGTTCTCGATGCCGGCGAACCCCGGCCGCATGGAACGCTTCAGAAACACCACGTGCTGGGCCTGGTCGGCGTGGATGATGGGCATGCCGTAGATGGGGCTGCCCGGCGTGTCGATGGCGGCAGGGTTCACCGTGTCGTTGGCTCCCACCACAAGGGCCACGTCGGCGGTGGACAGCTCGGGGTTGGCCTCGTCCATCTCCTTCAATTGCTCGTAGGGCACGTTGGCCTCGGCCAGCAGCACGTTCATGTGACCCGGCATGCGGCCGGCCACCGGATGGATGGCATAGAAGACCTCCACCCCTCGGGCGGCCAGGGAGTCGGCCAGCTCCCGGGCCACGTGCTGGGCCTGGGCCACGGCCAGGCCGTAGCCGGGGATGATGACGACCTTGCGGGCGTAGGCCAACAGCACGCCGACGTCGTCGACCGTCCCAGTGTGGACGGACTGGCCGGCCTTCTCGGTGGCGCCGCTGGCGGTGACCACCGAGCCGAAGGCGCTGAACAAGATGTTCGGGAGGGAGCGGCCCATCGCTTTGCTCATGAGCCGGGTGAGGATGATGCCCGAGGCCCCGACCAGGGTGCCCGCCACGATGAGGAGGTTCGAGTCGAGGGTGAAGCCCGAGGCCGCCACGGCCAGGCCGGTGAAGGCGTTGAGGAGCGAGATGAGGACTGGGACGTCGGCGCCGCCGATGGGGAGGACGAAGATAACGCCCAGCACCAATGACAGTGCGAGCAGCACCCAGAGGAGCGTCGTCGAGGCGGTCACCAGCACGGCCAGAGCCAGGGCCACGACGACCAGCCCCACCACGGCGTTGATCACCTGCTGGGCCGGGTAGGTGATGGGCCGGCCGGTCATCAGCTCCTGCAGCTTGGCGAAGGCCACCGCCGAGCCGGCGAAGGAGACCGTGCCCACCAACACCCCGAAGAGCACCTCGAGCACCTTGTAGGTGGCCAGCGTCTTGGTGTCGGTCCCGATGAACTCGGTGATCGACACCAGGGCAGCCGCACCGCCGCCGACGCCGTTGAAGATGGCCACCATCTGCGGCATCGCCGTCATCTTCACGAGACGGGCGACCGGCACCGCCACCGCCACCCCGATCACCATGGCCACCACGATGAGGGCCAGGTGGGCCAGGTTCGGCTGGGCGAAGGTCGCCCCGATGGCCAGGAGCATCCCTGCCGCGCCCACCAGGTTGCCGGCCCGGGCTCGCTTGGGCGACGACAACCCCTTGAGGGCGAGGATGAAGCCGATGACGGCGACCAGGTAGCAGAGGTCGATGACCGTGCCCCGGCTCATGCCGCGGGCCCGTCCTGCTGCTTCTTTTCCTCACCGCTCGACGGTCGGTCGCGTCCGGGTGCCTTGCCTTTGAACATCTCGAGCATGCGGTCGGTGACCACGAACCCGCCGACCACGTTAAGGGTGGCCAGGATGACGGCGATGAACCCGAGCACCTCTTCGGCCCCGGTGTGGGCGTGGCCCAGGACGAGCATGGCCCCGACCAGGATCACGCCATGGATGGCGTTGGACCCCGACATGAGCGGGGTGTGCAGGATGCTCGGCACCTTGGAGACGACCTCGATGCCCACGAAAGCGGCGAGGACGAAGACGGTGAGGTACTCGACGACCCCGGTGGTCACGGCTCCGCCTTTCCGCCCCCGCCCGAGCCCAGCAGCTCGGCGGTGGGCCCGTGGACAGGGGTGCCCTCACGGAGCACGCAGGTGCCGGTCACGATCTCGTCGTCCCAGTCCGGGGCGACCTCACCGTCGCGCACCATGAGGGCCAACAGGTTCAGCACGTTGCGAGCAAAGAGGAAGCTGGCATGGGTGGGCATCGAGGCTGCCGGGTTGGCGAGCCCCACCACGGTGACCCCGCCGCGCACCACTTCGGCGCCGGCCTCGGTTACCTCGCAGTTGCCGCCCGAGTCAGCCGCCAGGTCGATCAGCACCGACCCTTCAGCCATGCCGTCGACCATCGCCGCGGTGACCAGCACCGGGGCCTTCCGGCCGGGGACGGCCGCGGTGGTGATGACCACGTCGGCCGCCGCCACTTCCGCCGCTAAGGCGTCGCGCTGGCGATCGAGCTCTTCGGGGGAGAGCTCCCGGGCGTAGCCGCCGGTCCCCTCGGCCGTGACGCCCAGGTCGACGAAGGTGGCCCCCAGGCTCTCGGCCTCCTCCTTGGCCGCCGCCCGCACGTCGTAGGCGCGCACCACCGCCCCGAGCCGTCGGGCGGTGGCGATGGACTGCAATCCGGCGACGCCCACTCCCATCACGAGGACCTTGGCCGGGGGGACGGTGCCGGCCGCCGTCATGAGCATGGGGAAGAACCGCCCCAAATGGGTGGCGGCCGCCAGCCCGGCGCGGTAGCCCGACACGGTGGCCTGGGACGACAGCGCATCCATGCTCTGGGCCCGGCTGATGCGCGGCAGCAGGTCGAAGCTGAAGACACTGGCCTGCTTGGCGGCCAGGACGCCGAGCGCGTCGACCGATGCCGCCGGTTGGAGGAAGCTGAGCACGACCGTTCGGTCGTCGACCAGCGACGCCTCCTCCTTGGTGAGGGGCTGGACCCGGGCCACGGCCGAGGCGCCTCGGTAGCAGGCGGCGGCATCGGCGGCGAGAGAGGCGCCGACGGCGGCGTAGGCGGCGTCGGGGAAGGCGGCCTCGTGGCCGGCACCCGACTGCACGACGACCTCCCACCCGACCCCGACCAGCCGCTTGGCCACATCCGGCACGACGGAGACGCGCCGCTCCCCCGGACGCGTTTCGGTGGGGACGGCCAATTTCACGGCTGGTTTCTACCAGCTGGCGCCCGACGCCCCCGAATCCCCGGCGGCGTGGCCGGCTTCAGCCGGCGGGTTCGGCTGATGCCGGGCCGCCGGGATCTTCGGGGTCGAGGCCCAGGTCGTCGAGGGAGATCGGTCCGTCGTCGCCTATGGCGTAGGGGCCTCTGGGTTCGGGCTCGCCGTCCTTGTCGAGCGCCAGATCCACCACGTCGATGCCGTCGAGGAGTCCGCTCCGCCCCGGGCCGCCCGACGGGAGACCGCCCAGAGGCGGGGTCTCGGCGTGCGCTCCGCGGAACGGCCAGTCGTCGCCCTCGATCCACCCTTGGCCCTCCAGGGGGAACCGCAGGTTCTCCACATTGGCCAGCTTGGTGGCGTTCTCCTCGTCGAGCGGTGGGGCGAAGAAGTACCCCTGCGCGGCATCGCACTCGAATTCGCGCACGATCCCCGCGTGCCGAGCGCTTTCGACGCCCTCGGCGATGGTCGCCATGCCGCAGCTGTGGGCAAGGTGGACCACCGACTGGACCACCATCCGGTTGATGCCCTCGGTGCTCTCGAGGCCGTTCACGAACGACTGGTCGATCTTGATGGTGTTGACAGCCAGCCGTCGGAGGATCTCGATCGAGTTCCAGCTGGTGCCCACGTCGTCGACTGCCAGCTGGACGCCCAGCGCCGCGATGGCCCGCAACTGGTCGACCGCCGCCTCGTCGGACATCGAGTGCTCGGTCACCTCGACCGTGAGCCGGTCCGACGGCAGTCCTGAGGCCTCGAGGGCCGAGGCCACGGCCGGTGCGGCCACACCCCGACGGAGCTGCACGAGCGAGCAGTTGACCGCCAGTTGCACGCTGAAGGGCCACGAGGTGGCCTGGCGGCATCCCTCGGCCAGCACCCATTCGCCGAGGGCCACGATGTCGCCGTTGGCCTCGGCCCAGGGGATGAGCAGCTGGGGCCGGATGATGCCCTCGGTGGGGTGGGCCCAGCGCAGCAGAGCTTCGAAGCCGAGAAGCTGACCGGACCCCAGGTCGACGATCGGCTGGAACCCGAGGCTGGGTTGTCCTGCCAGGACGGTGGGCCGGTCGGCCCCAATAAGCGGGCGCGGGCTGCCGTCGCCTACCGCTGCCACGTCGTACCCCCAACTCGGTCCATCAGGCCGTCCTGTTCCCCCCAGAGCCTGGCTAGATCATGCCCGATGCGCACCGGCACGGGGTCCATTTTTCGGATTTTCGTCACTCTCCCCTTGCTGCGCGCAGGAACGCGGGCCACTCGCCGCCGCCGTGGGCGACCAGGTTGGCCCCGGTCACGTAGCCAGCGAGCGGCGACGCCAAGAACAGGCAGATGCCGGCCACGTCGTCCGGCGTGCCCATCCGCCCGAGCGGCACCGTGGCCGCCACCCGGGCCAGGCCGTCGACACCGCCGTAGTGGTCGGGGTCGCCGGTGTCGACCATGCCGGAGGTGACGCAGTTGACCCGCACCTTCGGGGCCCATTCGACGGCCAGGGTCTGGGTGAGGCTGACCAGCCCGGCCTTGGCCGCCCCGTAGGCGGCGGTACCCGGGGAGGGGCGGATGCCCGACACGCTGCCGATGTTCACGATCGACCCACCCGCGCCCTGTTGGAGGATGGCGTTGGCGGCGCGCGCGCAATAGAAGGGCGCCAGCAGGTTGAGGGCCACCACCGAGGCGAAGAAACGCGGGGAGGCCTCGGCCGCCGGCACGTAGGGCGAGCCGCCGGCGTTGTTGACGAGCACGTCGAGCCGACCCATCCGTTCGGCGGCACCCACGACGAACGCCTCGGCCTGTTCGGGTTCGCGCACGTCGGCCTCGATGAAGGCGGCCGCCCGTTCGGACCCGTCGGGACTGACCGCCGTCGGCACACCGTCCGCCGGCGTGCTGCGCCCGCAGATCACGACCTCGGCGCCGGCCGCCAGGAAGGCCTGGGTAACGGCCCGTCCCACCCCCCGGCCGCCGCCGGTCACCGCTACCCCCTGGCCGGAGAAGTCAAGGGCGCGCCCCGCGTCGGCCGTTGGCCTTTCGTGGTCGTCCGGTCCGCCCTCCACCGCGGCCAACCCTACTGGTGGGCACCTCACCGCACGGGGGTACGTGGCTCGTCCGTCGGCCGGTCGCCTACTGTGCGCACGTGCCCATCGAAACCGTGCGCGACCGCGAAGGCGTGGCCGAGGTGGTGATCGACCATCCGCCGGTGAACGCCCTCGACGTGGCGGGGTGGTTCGCGCTGGCTGACGCGCTGGTTGCCGCCGGGCAGTCACCCGAGACGACGGTGGTGGTGCTGCGCGCCGAGGGCCGGGGGTTCTGCGCGGGGGTGGACATCAAGGAGATCCAGGCCGAGGGCGACCGTGCCTTGGTCGGCGTCAACCGGGGCTGCGCAGCCGCCTTCGCCGCCGTGTACGACTGCGAGGTGCCGGTGATCGCCGCCGTGGGCGGGTTCTGCCTGGGCGGCGGCATCGGGCTGGTCGGCAACGCCGACATCGTGATCGCCGCCGACGACGCCACCTTCGGCCTGCCCGAGGTCGACCGGGGGGCCCTGGGGGCGGCCACCCACCTGGCCCGCCTCGTGCCCCAACACAAGATGCGCGAGATGGTCTACACGGCGAAGTCCGTGACCGCCGACGAGCTGGCCGGGTACGGGTCGGTGAGCCGTGTGGTCCCCCGCGCCGCGCTGCGCGACGCCGCGCTCGACCTCGCCGACGAGATCGCCACCAAGCACCCCTCGATCATCCGCCGGGCCAAGGAGTCGTTGAACGGCATCGACCCGGTCGACGTGAAGCGCAGCTACCGCTTCGAACAGGGCTTCACCTACGAGCTGCACGTGCGGGGCGTGGCCGACGAGCAGCGGGCGGCCTTCGTCGAGAAGCGCGCGCCGGTGGTCGGCCACAGAGGCGAAGGGGGCGGCGGCTCCCACTGAGGGACCGCACACTTCATGGCCGACAAACGGACCACGGTCGCCGACATGGTGGCCGAGCTGCGAAGCGGCATGACCATCGGCATCGGTGGCTGGGGGTCTCGCCGCAAACCCATGGCGGTGATCCGCGCCATCTGCCGCTCCGACCTCTCCGATCTCACCGTCGTCTCCTACGGCGGGCCCGACGTGGGGCTCCTGTGCGCCACCGGCAAGGTCTCCCGGGTGGTCTGCGGGTTCGTCACCCTCGACTCGATCGCCCTCGACCCCCACTGGCGCGCCGCCCGGCAAGGGGGGTCGGTAGCCCTCACCGAACTCGACGAGGGGATGTTCTTCGCCGGATTGCAGGCGGCGTCCTGGCGGGTGCCCTTCCTCCCCACCCGGGCCGGCCTCGGCTCCGACGTACTCGTGGTCAACCCTGAGCTGCGCACCGTCCGGTCGCCGTACACTGACGGCCCCTTCGCCGACCCCGCCGATGCCGACGCCGAGTTCGTGGCCGCCCCGGCGCTGCGGCTCGACGCCGCCTTCGTCCACGCCAACCGGTGCGACACGGCGGGCAACGCTCAGTTCCTCGGACCCGACCGGTTCTTCGACGAGCTCTTCCTCGGTGCGGCGGCCCGGCGGTTCGTGACGGCCGAGAAGGTCGTGGAGCCGGGCGCCCTGACGGCCGAGGGTCCGCTGTCGGCGGTCACGATCCACCGGCTGCTCACCGACGCCGTGGCCGAGACGCCGCTCGGCGCCCACTTCACGTCCTGCCCGCCGGACTACGGGCGCGACGAAGCGTTCCAGCGCGAGTACGCGGGTTCGGCCGACCCAGAAGCCTGGGAGGCGTTCCGCGCCCGCTACCTCGAGGTCGACGAGGCCGGCTATCGCGCCGCGGTGGAGGCCCGGTGAGCGACGCCACCCGGGCTGAGGTGTGCGCGGTGGCCTGCGCCGAGTTGTGGCGCCACGACGGCGAGATCCTGGTGAGCCCCTTCGGGACGATCCCCGCGCTCGGAGCGCGCCTCGCCCGGCTCACCTTCAACCCCGACATCGTCCTCACCGACGGGGAGGCCGCGCTGATGGTGGGCGCCCCGCCCATCGGGACGGATCCCGCCGAACTCGTGCGCGAGGCGGCCATGCCCTACCGGACGGTTTTCGACGTGGTGTGGTCGGGACGCCGACACGTGATGATGATGGCCAGCCAGATCGACCGCACGGGCAACCAGAACCTTTCGGCCATCGGGGACTGGGCCCGCCCCAAGGCCCAGCTGGTCGGGGTGCGCGGGGCGCCGGGCAACTCGGTGAACCACCCCACCAGCTACTGGGTCCCCAACCACTCGAACCGGTCCTTCGTCGAGCAGGTCGACGTGGTGAGCGGCGTCGGCTATCACCGGGCGGCCGCGGCCGGCCCGGGGGCCACCCGCTACCACGATGTCCGGGCCGTCGTCTCGAACCTCGGGGTCTTCGACTTCGAGACCCCCGACCGGGTGATGCGGATCCGCTCGCTGCACCCCGGCGTCACCGTCGACGAAGTGGTGGCGGCCACCGGCTTCCCGCTCAAGGTGGACGGTGAGGTGGCCACCACGCGACGGCCGACCGAGGAGGAGTTGGGCCTCCTTCGGCGTGTCCTCGACCCGGGCGCCACCCGGGACAACGAGGTGAAGAGCTGAGGCTCGCCTGGACCGCTGGGCGCCCGGTGGCGTCAGCGCCGGATGGGTACGACAAATGGGTGAGACGCGTGACCCCACAAGCGGGGGCTAACGCACTGGGTCGGATTGGCTCTGACCGGAGGACGCTGGCAGGTGGCGTTCTCCGTGCGGTACTTCGACAAGCCTAAAAGCCACATTGCCTCTCTCCGAACGGGTCTTCGAGTGCGAGAGCTGTGGCTACGTTGCCGATCGTGACGTGAACGCAGCGAGGAACATCGAACAAGAGGGACGAAGGCTCCTCTTGCTCGAGGAGGCAACCGGGGTCGTCATTGCTGCGAGCAGTGACGTCACCGATGAAGGCAGCACCGTCGCCGAGCTACGACCGGAGACGCTAAACGCCGCACCGAGAGCGTGCACCACTACGGGGGCGGCAACCCCTGGTGCCACACTCGTGTTTCGGTAGGTACCAAGCAGCACCGCCGGCGGTGGTGTGCTGAGACTTGGACGGGGCACTGGCAAACGGTGCCCGGTACGGCAGGTGGTGGCGTTAGCCCCCTCTTTTTGAGGTCACGCGCCTCACCCATTTGCAGTACTTAGCGGCAGAGCACCACCGAGGAGCCGTGGCCGAACAGCCCCTGGTTGGCCGTGACGGCCACCGTCGCCCCCTCGACCTGTCGTCCGCTCGCCTCTCCCCGCAGCTGCCAGACCGACTCGCACACCTGGGCGATGGCCTGGGCCGGGATGGCCTCCCCGAAGCACGACAAGCCCCCGCTCGGGTTGACCGGCACCCGGCCCCCGAGCGTCGTGGCCCCCTCGCGCAGCAGCTTCTCGGCCTCGCCCGGACCGCAGAGGCCGATGTCCTCGTACCAATCGAGCTCGAGGGCCGAGGAGAGGTCGTAGACCTCGGCCAGGTCGACGTCGTCAGGGCCGATGCCCGCCTCCTCGTAGGCTGCAGCGGCGATCGACGGCCGAAAGCCGAGGTCGTCGGTGGGCACGGCCGCCGCCGAGTCGGTGGCGAAGTTCGGCATCTCGATCACCGTGTTGGGGAAGCGCGGGGTCACGGTGGACACCGCGGCCACGGTCACCGGCGGCCGACCGCCTCCCTGGCGACGGGCGAACTCCATGCTCGAAAGCACCAGCGCCGCTCCGCCGTCGGAGGTCGCGCAGATCTCGAGCAACCGCAGCGGGTCGGCCACCATCGGTGAGGCCAGGACCTCCTCGACGGTCACCTCCTTGCGGTAGCGGGCGTTGGGGTTGGCCAGGCCGTGGCGGGCGTTCTTCACCTTCACCTGGGCGAAGTCCTCCTCGGTGGCCCCGTAGGCGTCCATGCGCCGGCGGGCGTAGAGGGCGAAGTAGGCGGGGTTGGTCGCTCCGAGGAGATGGAAGCGGAGCCAGTCCGGGTCGTCACGCCGCTCGCCGCCCACCGGGGCGAAGAACCCCTTGGGCGTGGTGTCGGCCCCGACCACCAGGGCCACGTCGCACAGGCCGGCCAGGATCTGGGCGCGGGCGTTGGCGATGGCGGCCGCGCCCGAGGCGCAGGCTGCGTACACCGAGGAGACCCGGGCCCCGGTCCATCCGAGCGCCTGGGCGAAGGTGGCGCCGGCGATGAACCCCGGATAACCGTTGCGGATGGTGTCGGCGCCTGCCACGTAGCCAACGTCCTCCCACGACACACCGGCGTCGTCCAGCGCCTGGCGGGCGGCGGCCAGGCCGTACTCGACGAAGTTGCGACCCCACTTCCCCCACGGGTGCATTCCGGCACCGAGCACCGCCACCCGGCGGTCGTCCGAGCTCACCGCCCACTCGCAGTGTCAAGTGGCTGCCATTTCCAGACGAGGTACTCGTGGTCGTCGTCCTCGTAGAGGATGTCGAGTACCAACTCGACCTCGTCGCCGACCGAGACGTCGTCGACACCGACGCCGTGGGCCAACTGGCCCATCACCACCATCCGTTCGGCCTCCAACTCCACGGCCGCCAGTGCGAACGGCTCGTACGGCTCGGCTGCCACGTAGGGGGGCGGAGGCTGATAGCGGGCGTCGGTATAGGACCACACCCGCCCGCGCCGCGACAGCTCCACTTGATCGAACTCGGTGGACACACAACGCGGATTGCGGCAGAAGTGGGCTTCGGCCGGGAAGGCGTAGGTGCCGCAGACGACACATCGGGACCCGAGCAGCGCCGGCGCGGCACGGTCGAGGGTGAACCACCCTTCCACCGCCGCCACCTGGGTCTTCCCCACCGGGCTCAGCCCAGCCGCTCTATGACCGTGGCGTTGGCCTGGCCGCCACCTTCGCACATCGTCTGAAGTCCCCAGCGACCTCCGGTGCGCTCCAGCTCGTTGACGAGCGTGGCCAACAGGCGCGCCCCCGAGCAGCCGGTGGGGTGGCCGATGGCGATCGCCCCGCCGTTGGGGTTCACCCGGTGCATGTCAGGGTGCAACTCGCGCTCCCAGGCCAGCACGACCGAGGCGAAGGCCTCGTTGATCTCGACAACGTCGAAGTCGTCGAGTTCAAGACCGGTGCGCTCCAGGATGCGCCGGGTGGCCGGAATCGGCGCGGTCAGCATGATCTCGGGGTCGTTGGCGGCCACGGTGAAGGCGTGGAACCGGGCGCGGGGCCTCAGCCCGAGTTCGGCGGCCCGGCGGTCACTCATGACCAGCACTGCCGCGGCACCGTCGGAAATCTGCGATGAGGTCCCGGCGGTCACCGTCCCGTCTTCGCGGAAGGCCCCGGGCAGCGCCGCCAACCGCTCGAGCGACGTGTCGCGGCGCACCCCCTCATCGACGTCGAGGATGCCGTCGGCCAGCGTCTGGCCCGCCTTGGGCTCGACCCAGGCGGCGTACCGGGTCTCGAGCGGGATGATCTCGTTCTTGAATCGGCCCTCGTCCCCCGCCGCCGCCGCCCGTCGGTGGGACTCGAGGGCGAAGACGTCCATGTCTGCTCGGCTCACCTTCCACCGCCGGGCAATCTCCTCGGCGCACTCCCCTTGGTGGATGAGGTCGTAGTGCTGCAGGTACATGGGACCGTAGGCCTCACCCGGCCCGGGTTCGGTGGTGGACCCGATGGGCACGCGGCTCATCGCCTCCACCCCACCGGCCACGACGACGTCCATTGCCCCGGCCAGCACGGCCTGGGCGGCGAAGTGCACCGCCTGCTGGGCCGATCCGCACTGGCGGTCGACCGTGGTCCCTGGAACGGTGTCGGGGAACCCAGCCGCCAGCGCGGCGTTCCGAGCGATGTTCATCGCCTGCTCACCCACGGTCATGGTGCAGCCCATGATCACGTCCTCGATAAGCGATGGGTCGAGGTCGTTGCGTTCGGTGAGGGCCAACAACGGCTGCGCCGCGAGGTCGACCGGGTGCCAGCCCGACAGCCGGCCGTTGCGTCGGCCGACCGGGGTCCGGACCGCGTCCACGATGACCGCGTCGGGCATCTGCCCATTGTTGCCGAGCATGTGATGGTGTGTCAGATTCTCGCCGGATGGACCTGACCTACACCCCCCAACAGGAGGCATTCCGCGACGAAGCCCGATCCTGGCTGGCCGATCACGCCCCGGCCCCGGGAAGTCTGGCGTCGTTGGACACCGCCGAAGGGTTCGAGCAGCACCGGGTCTGGGAAGGCCGGCTGGCCGCCGACCGGTGGTCGGTCGTGAGCTGGCCAACCGAATACGGCGGGCGCGGGGTCGGCATCTTCGAGTGGTTGATCTTCGAGGAGGAGTACCACCGCGCCCAGGCCCCACGACGGGTCGGCCAGAACGGCATCTTCCTCCTCGGACCCACCCTGCTCGAGCACGGCACGCCAGAACAGAAGGCCCGCTTCCTGCCGCCGATGGCCACGGGTGAGGAGATCTGGTGCCAGGGTTGGTCCGAGCCTGACGCCGGCAGCGACCTCGCCGCGCTGCGGAGCCGGGCCGTCCGCACCATGGAGGATGACGGCTGGCTCCTCAGCGGGCAGAAGACGTGGTGCTCGCGCGGGGCCTTCGCCGACTGGTGCTTTGGCCTGTTCCGCACCGACCCCGACGCCGAACGCCACCGCGGTCTCACGTACTTCCTCTTCCCGATGGACGCGCCCGGGGTTACGGTGCGGCCCATCCCCCAGCTCGACGGGGAAGCGGGGTTCGCCGAGCTCTTCCTCGACGACGTGTTCGTCCCCGACGCACACGTGCTCGGTGGACCGGGCGACGGCTGGAAAGTGGCGATGTCGACGGCAGGCAGCGAGCGCGGTCTGAGCTTGCGCAGCCCGGCCCGCTATACCGAGGCGGCAACCCGCCTCGTGGACCTCTACGCGGCGCGGGGGCGACCGACCGGACCAGTGGCCGACGAGATCGCCCGGGCCCTCATCGACGCCGAGGCGTACCAGTTGGGCACCTATTGGACCGCCTCACGACTGGCGGACGGCCACGCCATAGGGCCCGAAGCCAGCTGCAACAAGCTCTTCTGGTCCGAGACCGACCTGCGCATCCACCGGGCGGCGCTGGAGCTGCTCGGCCCAGAGGCCGAGCTCCTGGTTGGGTCCGAAGAAGGCCTCGCCCCCGCCCATCCCGGCGAGTGGCTGGACGGCTACCTCTTCGCCCTGGCCGGCCCGATCTACGCCGGGACCAACGAGATCCAGCGCACGGTGGTGGCCGAGCGGCTGCTCGGCCTCCCCCGGGGATAGGTCGTCGTGCGGTTCGCCTTCACCGAGCAGCAGCTGGAACTGCGCGCCGCCGTCCGGACGGTGCTCGAGCAACAGTGCACGGCCGGTGATCTCCGCGCCCTGGCGGACCTGCAACGCACCGGGGGCCACGCGCACGGCGACGTAGGCCGCTCGGCGGCGCGGTGGGCGGTCCTGAGCGAGCTTGGTGCGCCAGGCCTGCTGGTGCCGGTCGAACATGGCGGCCTGGGCCTCACCGAGGTCGACCTGGTGGGAGTGGCCGAGGAGGCCGGTCGGGCCGGTGTTCCCGAGCCGCTGTTCGAATCGGGCGCCATGGCCGCGCCAGTTCTCGTTGGTGCCGCGGCGCTCTCGGCCGAAGGCGCGCGCGCCGGCGCGATCGCCGCCGACGCGCTTCCGGCCATCGCCTCCGGGGAGCTGGTATCGACCCTGGGTGGCGTCGAACAGACGGCCGACGGTCCCGTGACCACCAGCCATCCCGCCGGCCCCGACGGCTCCGTGCTGACGCCTCGGGTGGCCGGAGCCGCGCGAGCCGGACTCTTCGTCCTGGCGCACCACACGGGCTCCGCGTGGCAGTTGCACGTGGTCGGTGCCGACTCGACCCGGGTCACACCGGCACCGTCGATCGACCCGATCCGCGACCTCGGCACCGTCGAATGGACCCCTGGACCGGGGACCCTCTTGGTCGAAGGAGCACACGCGGCGACCCTCGTCGACGACGCCGTCGACCGGGCGGCGCTCGTTACCGCCGCCCAGCTGCTCGGCCTGGCCGACCGCCTGATCACCCTGGCGGTGGACTACGCCAAGGAACGTCGGCAATTCGGCCGTCCGATCGGCAGCTTCCAGGCGGTCCAACATCCCTTGGCCGACGTCCGGGTTCGCCTCGAGTTCGCCCGCCCCGCCGCCTACCGTGCCGCCGACTCCGTCGCTCGCGGGATCGGCGACCGCTCCGAACATGTCTCGATGGCCAAAGCTTTGGCCTCCGACGCCGCCGACCTCGCGGCGCGCGTCGCTCTCCAAGTGCACGGGGCCATCGGCTACACGTGGGAGTGCGACCTCCACCTCTTCATGAAGCATGCCTGGTCACTCTCGGCCGCCTGGGGCAACGGCGCCGTGCACCGGGCCCGGGTGCTCGCCGCCGCTCTCCGTCGCGCCGATGATTGAGGAACAGGTGGCATGACATCGGTCTACGGCGGGTAGACAAGAAGTGAGCGCCCTATCCCACCAGGGCGCTCAGGCTGCGCCCCCGGGGGGGCAACGGCAAAACAAAGGGGCGCAGCCGCGCCCACACCCACGCCACCGAGACCAGGACCCTTTTCCGTCCCACCGCACGGTTACGAGTGAGCGCTGCCAGAAACACCTCGGGCTCTGGTCAGCAAAGGGGTCACAGCGACCCATTGCCCACGTTTAGAGCCTGCCGGAGCGGGTATCGACTCTCCGACGTTGACCTGCCCCCCCTTGTTCGACGTCCGCTTCGATTACGCCCCCTTGGTGACTGCCCGGGGGGCGTAATCGCGTCCACGGCCTGGTCCAGCTTGCCCTGGGCGGTTGCGCCTACGCACTCACGAACGCCCTCCAAGCTGTACCTGGGGCGGCCCGTGCGCCGAGACCTGGTCCCCAGACAGGTGTCACGTCCCCGTGGGACGTGACACCTGACAAACCCGGGCGCGGCCCCCGAGCGAAGTGTTTGGCGTCGTGAGTGGGAACTGACAACGCCGGCGGCAAGCTACCGCGGCGGATAGGTGCCCCCAGGCTGGGGTGGGATCCGACCTGGGGGCACACTTCGACGGTACCCAGAGAGCCTGAGAGTCCACTGTGGACGTAAGCTGCCACGGTGCCCCGGGCGTGAAGGTGGGACACGCAGCGGTAGAACTGAAGCGCCCCGGGCACCCTGCCGAATCGGCCCCTCCGATATTCCCGGGCAGTGCCGCGAGTACGGCCGCTGACCCGAACCACATTGGCTGGTGGGGTGCACGGGAGGTACGCCTGCTGTCCGGCCAGCTGTACCCCCGTTCAGTCACCTGGGTTTCTCAAGTGACGCGTCCCCCTCCCCCGCACCCATGTCCGATTCCCGCCAGACAGGGCGATCGGGCCCTGGCACCATGGATCACGTGTTGGAGGACTTCGACCGCTGCTACCGAGCCGTCCAGAGCCGGGACCCCAGGTTCGACGGCTGGTTCATCACCGCGGTGACCTCCACCGGGATCTACTGCCGCCCCAGCTGTCCGGCCGCAACCCCGAAGCCGGCCAACGTCTGCTTCTACCCGAGTGCCGCCGCTGCCCAACAGGCCGCGTTCCGGGCCTGCATGCGCTGCCGGCCCGACGCCAGCCCCGGCTCACCCGAATGGAATGCCCGAGCCGACGTGGTGGCGCGGGCCATGCGGATGATCGCTGACGGCGCCGTCGACCGTCACGGGGTCGGAGGGCTGGCTGCACGGCTCGGCTATAGCGAGCGCCAACTCCACCGACTACTGGTGGCGGAAGTGGGAACGGGGGCGCTGGCCCTGGCCCGCGCCCAACGGGCGCAGACGGCGCGCCTGTTGGTCGAGACGACCGACCTCCCTGTGGCCCACGTGGCCTTCGCCGCCGGCTTCAGCAGCGTCCGTCAGTGCAACGACACCTTCCGCCAGGTCTTCGCGCTCTCGCCGACCGAGCTCCGCCGTCGGGTCGGACACTCCCGTGGCGGCCAACTCGGTGCGTCCGCCCCGAGCGGCCAAACCGTGTCCCTACGCCTGGCCCACCGCCGTCCATTGGCGGCCGACGCCCTGCTCAGTTTCCTGGCCGCTCGGGCCGTACCCGGTGTCGAAGGGGCTGATGACGGCATTTACCGGCGGAGCCTCCGGCTCCCACACTCCGAGGGCGTGGTCGCCATCTCCGCCGAGGGCGACGACCTGCGGGCCGAACTGCGTCTCGGTGACCTGCGCGACCTGACTGCGGGCGTCAACCGGTGCCGACGGCTCCTCGACCTCGATGCCGACCCGGTGGCCGTCGACGCCGCCCTGCGCAGGGACCCCGCGCTCGCCTCGTCGGTGCGCGCCGCGCCCGGCCGACGCGTGCCGGGAACGGTGGACGGGTGGGAACTGGCCGTGCGCGCCGTCATCGGCCAGCAGGTCTCGGTAACCGGAGCCCGCACGGTGGCGGGACGCCTCGTGGCCGCGGCCGGCACGACGCTCGACCAGCCCGCCGGGTCGGTCACGCACCTCTTCCCCACTCCCGACGACGTGCTGGCGGCCGATGACCGCGCCATGCCCATGCCGGCGGCGCGGCGGCGTGCGTTGCGTGCATTGGCGGCCGCGGTGATCGACGGATCACTTTCCATCGATCCGGGCGCCGACCCATCGGAGGTGGGCCGTCAGCTGCTGTCGGTCCCGGGCATCGGACCGTGGACCGTCGCCTACGTACAGCTGCGCGCCCTGGGTGACCCCGACGCCTTCCTTCCCACCGACCTCGGTGTCCGACGCGCGCTCCGTGCCCACGGAGGACCTTTCGATCCCACCTCGGTCCTCGCCGTGGCCGAGCGGTGGCGGCCTTGGCGCGCCTACGCCACGGTCCATCTCTGGGCCACGCCAACTGCGTCTAACGCAAGCCTTGATCCCGAAGCACGACCTCGCCCGAAGAACAGAAAGGATGCAGCATGAAACTCGACATCGATGCCGCTCCGAGTGGCGGCAGCGCTGCTACCGCCTACCGCGTCGTCTACGACAGCCCGATCGGGCGCATGGCCATGGACGGGGACGACCGGTCGATCACGCACCTCTTCCTCCCCTGCACCGGACCGGCGCAGTCTGCGAGCTCGACCGGGCCGATGCCCGAGCCGCTGAGGCAGGCGTCCGAACAGCTCGACGAGTACTTCGCCGGGGAGCGCACCGCCTTCGGCCTTCCGTTCGACCTGCGGGGGACGTCGTTCCAGGTCGAGGTGTGGCGCGCCTTGGCCGATATCCCCTACGGCACGACCATCACCTACGGCGAGTTGGCCCGCAACGTGGGTCGGCCCAGCGCCTTTCGGGCGGTGGGGCAGGCCAACGGCAGGAACCCGCTCCCGATCTTCTTCCCGTGCCATCGGGTGGTGGCCTCGGACGGCATCGGCGGCTACGGCGGAGGGCTCGACGTGAAACGGCGGTTGCTGGCACTCGAAGGCTGGAGGGGCTGACGCGATCTCGTCCCTCACCGTGAGGGGTCCGGCGCGCGGGCTCGGAACCGACCGGCGCCGGCATGGCACACTCGGGTGGTGGAGACGCCCGAGACGCTCAGGCAGACCTTCGACCTGCGCGGCCGGGTGGCCGCGGTGACGGGCGCGGGCAGCGGGATCGGACGCGCCACGGCTCAGGTGCTCGCCGCGGCGGGGGCGGTCGTCTACTGCGCGGACGTGCGCGAACCCGAGGTGCTCGAGACCGCGGCCGAGATCGCGGCCAGCGGCGGCACGGCCTTTGGGCACAGCGTCGACGTCGCCGAGCTTGAAGAGGTGCAGGCGCTGGTTGACTCGGCCGTGGCCGAGCACGGCCGGATCGACATCATGTGCAACATCGCCGGCACGATGGTCGACGGCTCGATCCTCGAACTGAGCGGGGAGGACCTCGACCGGATCATCGCCGTCAATTTGAAGGGCGTTCTCTTCGGTTGCCAGGCGGCCGGGCGGGTGATGGTCGAGCAGCGGTCGGGGAGCATCGTCAACATGTCGTCGGCCGCCGCGCTCGTTCCCAACCCCGGCACGGGCGCCTACGCCATCACCAAGGCGGCCGTGCTGCAGCTCACCCGGACGATGGCCCTCGAGGTTGGCCGGTCAGGGGTGCGGGTGAATGCCGTCGCCCCCGGCTTCGTCCCCACCAACATGACCGCCCGTTACTACCGCCGGCCGGACGGGACGATCGACGAGGACCTGCGCGAGCAGGTGCTCGCTCCCATGGCGAAGTTCGCCCCCTTGCGGCGGGTGGGGTCGCCGGCCGACATCGCCTATTGCGTCCTCTACCTCGCCTCCGACGCCAGTACCTTCGTGACCGGTCAGTGCCTCAGCCCCAACGGCGGGGTGGCGATGCACTGACCGCCGGCGCGCTAGGCGACCGAGATGGTCACCACCGGTTTGTTGAGTTTGTTGCCCCCCTGGGAGCCCAGGAACGGCGCTGTGAAGGCGAAGATCCCGCCGTCGGAGGCCACCTCGTAGTAGCCGCCGGTGCCCCATGTGAAGCCCATCCCCACCATGGGCTGGACCAGCGTCTTGCCGCCCATCGAGCCGGCGAAAGGCGCTCCGAAGGCGAACAGGCCGCCGTCAGAGGCCACCTCGTAGTAGCCGCCGGTCAGCGAGTCGTAGGCCATGCCGACCACAGGCTTCACCAGCGTCTTGCCGCCCTCCGAGCCCATGAACGGAGCTGTGAAGGCGAAGATCCCGCCGTCGGCCGCCACCTCGTAGTAGCCGCCGGTCGCCGGGTCGAAGGCCATCCCCACGATCGGTTGGTTCAAGGTCTTGCCGCCCATCGACCCGTGGAACGGGGCTGTGAAGGCGAAGATCCCGCCGTCGGAGGCCACCTCGTAGTAGCCGCCGGTCCGTGTGTCATAGGCCATCCCCACGATCGGCTTGTTCAAGGTCTTGCCGCCCATCGACCCGTAGAACGGGGCTGTGAAGGCGAAGATCCCGCCGTCGGCGGCCGCCTCGTAGTAGCCGCCGGTGACGGTGTCGGCAGCGGAGCTCACCACCGGGGCGACAAGCGTCTTGCCGCCCTCGGACCCGAGGAAGGGCACGTTGTAGGCGAAGATCCCGCCGTCGCTGGCCGCTTCGTAGTAGCCGCTCGGCGTCATGTTCCCGGCCAAGAGCAGGCCCTCAGAACCACCGGACGTGTTGGTGAACGAGCCCCCGGCGACGCAGCCCCCGCCGACGCAGCCCACCGCCTCGAGGGAGCCGCCGAGGTGCGACCCAGAACCAGCACCTGTCGGACTAGGAGAGGTGGCCCCGGTCCAGCTCCCGCCGGACAGGGTGTCGATGAGGCCGAGGGTGCGACCTGTGCCGTCCACGTACGACCCGACCGCCGTGCAGGTGCCGCTCACCGGGCAGGACACCGACGCCAGCACGCCCTGCTGCGTTGTCCCCGACGGAGCCCCTGCGGGCATCGGGCCGGTGGCCGGGGTCCAGGTTCCCCCAGAGAGCGACTCGACGAGGGCGAGATGTCCGCCTGTGGGCAGCTCATAGTTCCCGACGGCGGTGCACGTGCCAGCTGACTGACAGGCGATGGACTCGAGATCCCCGCCCCCCTTATTGCCGCTGCCCGCGCCGGACGGCAAGGGAGCGGACATGGTCTTCCAGCTCCCGCCCGAAAGGGTGGTGATGAAGGGGGCGTGCACACCTGTCACGTTCTGGTAGGCGCCGACGGCCACACACGACCCCGGCCCACTGCACGACACCGATGTCGCTGTACCTGTCGCATTTGTCGCCGTCCCACCGTGTGTCTGTGTCAGCGCGAAGGCCGTCCAGTTCCCTCCGGCCAGGGTGAGGACGAAGGCGGGCTCGCCGCCGCTTGTCGTCTTGTACCACCCGCCGGCGGCGCATGTCCCCACCGCCGGGCATGTCAGGGACTCGAGCACCGTGTCCTGATTTGTGCCCGAGCCCGACCCCTGCGGCTCGGGAGCCCGGGCCGCCGTCCAGGTGCCGTTGGAGAGGGTGTCGATCAGTCCGGCGCCGTTGCCTGTGGTGAGGTGGTATGTCCCGATGGCCACGCAGTACGACGGCCCGTCGCATGAGATCTCCCGCAGGTACGCGAACTGCTGTGCGCCCGACCCCGATGTTGTGGGCTGTGGCGCGGTGGCCGCCGTCCACGCCGTTCCCGCCAGGGTCTCGACCAGTGCGTGGTCCTTGCCCGCGGCGTCTTGGTAGTCACCGACGGCGACGCAGGCCGCCGGTCCGGTGCAGGTCACCCCGGAGAGGTAGGCGAGGGCTGCGGGTCCAGCGCCGGCGGGCAACGGGACGCCCAAGGCCGACCAGGTTCCCGAGGAGTACAGCTCACTCGCCGGTCGGTAGAGATATGTTGTCGGGCTGCCGGGCAGCCGGTAGTTGCCGACGGCGACACAGGACCCGGGGGCTGGGCACGAGGTGGCCCGCATTGTCATTGTGGCGTTGGAACCTGTGGCCGCCCCCGATGGGAGGGCGACCGCGGTGGCGCTCCACGTCGGCGAGGCGGGGGCGCTGGCCCCGGCAGCCGCCCCGAACGATCCCGCGCTCGACAGCCCCAAACAGGCAACCGCAGAGAGTGCAAGAAGGATCTTCGGTCCCATTGCCCGCCGCCCCGTCGGATGTCTCATGCACCAACCTCCCTCTCGTCGGCGCGTCGCGCCGCGTCAGCCCCGTGGTCTCGAGCATCGCACGCACGCCGACGCGCTTGGGCGATACCAAGGACTCGGCGCCCTCCCTCGAGCGATGATGAAGGGCCTGGGAGGGTTCCCGACGGCGCCCGGTCCCTTCTGACGGTCCGTCAGGTCCGCGCTACGCTCGCCGGCATGGCTGAACTCCCCCTGATCGTCTCCGTCGACGACCACGTGGTCGAGCCACCGAACGTCTGGTCAGACCGGCTGCCCTCCAAGTACGCCGACATCGGCCCCCGCATCGTCCGGGCGCCGATGGGCGAGATCACGTTTCTCGGGGGCAAGCTCACGGTGAAGCCGGGCAGTGAGGGCCGGCCAGCCGACTGGTGGCACTACGAGGACCTGAAGCGCCCGCTCCTGCGGGTCGACTCGGCCGTGGGCGTCCCCCGCGACGAGGTGACCATGAAGGGCATCACCTATGAGGAGATGCGCCCCGGTTCCTACGAGGTGAAGCCCCGGCTCGAGGACATGGACGTGAACCACATCGAGGCCGCGCTCTGCTTCCCCACCTTCCCGCGCTTCTGCGGCCAGACGTTCTCCGAGGCCAAGGACAAGGAGCTCGCCCTGCTCTGCGTGAAGGCCTACAACGACTGGATGGTCGAGGAATGGTGCGGGCCGTCGGGCGGGCGCCTGATCCCCCTCACCCTCATCCCGCTCTGGGACGCCGAACTGGCCGCGGCCGAGGTGCACCGCAATGCGGCGCGCGGGGTGCGGGCGGTCTGCTTCTCGGAGATCCCGCCCTTCTTGGGCCTCCCGAGCGTGCACG
>Ga0265327_10001335_pt1 | contig 31984 bp, 31 predicted proteins | sample 41621metaG_FD_202089 | JGI IMG/M metagenome (GOLD analysis project Ga0265327, IMG submission 202089) | Rhizosphere microbial communities from Carex aquatilis grown in University of Washington, Seatle, WA, United States - 4-16-21 metaG | ecosystem: Host-associated > Plants > Roots > Rhizosphere...
AACTCAGAACTTTCTTTGGAACAACGCGGCTGATTCCCTTGCACCGAGTCGTCTCACGCGGCGCGACTCATTCAAGCAAGTACCGCAATGGAAGATGGCCGCGCACGCAGGTGGCGCTCGGCTCAGGGCGCGCCGGCCAGCGCCCGCTCCGGCAATTCGCGAAGCCGCGGCTGCGAGGCGCTCTCCAACGTCGTGGCAAACACCCCCTCGATCTGCCCCAGGATCCCATCCCACCCCAGCTCGCTCGCCGTCACGCGCGCCTGCGCTGCCAATCCCGGGATCATCTCGCGCTGCCCGACCAGGCGCAGCGCCTGGCGGATGAAGTCGGCCTCGTCATCGAAGCGCGCCAGCAGGCCGTTGCCGTCGCTGCGGATGAACTGGCCCGCAGCCGCGTGGTCGAAGGCCAGCACCGCCAGTCCGCTGGCCATGGCCTCCAGCGTCACGTTGCCGAAGGTCTCGGTCATGCTCGGGAAAAGAAACACATCGGCCGACGCATAGTGCGCGGCGAGCGCTTCTCCGCGCTGCGAGCCGGTGAGGATCGCATCGGGCAGCAGCCCGGCCAGCGCCTCCCGCGCCGGGCCGTCGCCCACCACCACCAGGCGCAGCGCCGGGCATGCCGCGTGCATCGCGCGGAAGGTGCGCGCCAATGCCTCCAGGTTCTTCTCGGGCGCCAGCCGGCCGACGAAGAGGGCCACCATGCCGTCGGCTTCGACGCCCCAGCTGCGGCGCAGGGTCTCGCTACGCCGTGCCGGATCGAAGAGCGCGGTGTCGACGCCGCGCGCCACCAGGGCCAGCCGCTCGAAGCCGCCGCGCGCGAGTTCCTGGCGCAAGGGCTCGCTCGGCACCATGGTGACCGCGCAACGATTGTGGAAGCCGCGCAGCATCGCCATGATCGGCCGGCGCAGCCAGCCGAAGCCGTAGTGGCTGCTGTAGGCATGGAAGTTGGTGCGGAAGTCCGAGCACACCGGCAGGCCCAGCCGCGACGCTGCCTGCAGCGCCGACCAGCCGAGCGGACCTTCGGTCGCCACATACACCAGGCTCGGCCGCTCGCGGCGCCACAGCGCAACCAGGCAGCGCGTGGCCGGCAGTCCCATGCGCATGCCGGGGTAGCGCGGGATCGGGCAGCCGCGCACCAGCACCTCCTCGAAGTCGCCGCGTCGCGCCGCGGGCTCGTCCTGGCGGCCCTGGCGCGGCCGCACCAGCTGGATCGAATGGTGCCGGCTGCGCAGGCCCTCGACCACCCGTTGCAGCGTGAGCGCCACGCCATTGACTTCGGGCGGATAGGTTTCGGTCACGAGCGCGATGCGCAAGGGGCGTCGCGCAACGGCGGGGTCCTCGGCCACCTGGGTTGAAAGCGATTCGGCCATGGGCGGCATGCTGCCGTTGCATTGAGGCAGCACGGTGACAGCGGCGTCATGGGGATTTCATCTGCCATGGTCACCATCCGGTCACGCGCCGGGCATACCGCCAACGGCGCCATCAGGAGAGTTCATGCAAGACTTCTTCCGCGCGCTCGAGACCCAACGCTGGGACGATCATCGCTACTACCACCACAGCCGCATCAACCAGTCGCTGCACCTGCTGAGCGCGATCAGCTTCGTGATCGCCTATGCGCTGATGTTCATCGACCCGATCGCCGCGGCATTGACCGGCTGGCTGGTGTCGATGACGAGCCGCCAGGCCGGCCACTTCTTCTTCGAGCCCAAGGGCTACGACCATGTCAACATGGCGACGCACGAGCACAAGGAAGAGATCAAGGTCGGCTACAACCTGCGTCGCAAGGTGGTGCTGATGGCCCTGTGGGCCGCGGTGCCGCTGCTGCTGTGGATCGAGCCTTCGCTGTTCGGCCTGATCACGCCGCCGGTCGGCCTGGCCGGCTACGTGCGGCACGTGGGCGCGGCCTGGCTGTTCCTCGGCCTGGGCGGCCTGCTGTTTCGCACCATCCACCTGTTCTTCATCGCCGACGTGCGCACCGGCCTGGTGTGGATGACCAAGATCCTGACCGATCCGTTTCACGACATCGTGCTGTATCACCGCGCCCCGCTGCACCTGATGCGCGGCGAACTGATCGACGCCGGCGGCGCTGCCCGCATGCACGGCGGTCGGTGAGGCGCGCGACCGGCGCCTCCCGCCCGCCCGGCTCGCCATCAGCGATGCGCGATGGCCTCGCGCAGGATGGTGCGCCTGATCGCCTTGTTGGTGAGTGCCGGGTCGTGCCACCACCAGCCGTCCTCGCGCATCGCACGCGCCGCCGCGACGAAGCGCTCGAGCACCGCCTCGAAGTCGCCGTCGCCGTAGTCCAGGCTGAAGATCAGCCGGCCGCTGCCGACCCAGCTGAGCGCCAGGCCCTCGCGGCGCAGGTAGAACTGCAGCATCCAGTTGTAGCGCGAGGGCCGGGTGTAGAGCACGGTCCAGATCGACGAGAGATTGGCCACCTGCACCGGCAGGCCGGCTTCGCGCAGGCGCTGGTTGAAGCGCTCGGCGCGTGCGTTCCAGCGTTCGTCGAGCCCCTCATAGAGCGCCTGGATCTCCGGCCGTTCCAGCCGGTCGAGGAAGGCGTTCATCGCGCCCATCACGTAGGGATGCGAATTGAAGGTGCCGCGGGCGAAGCAGATGTCGGCCGGGCGCTGTTCGCGGAAGCGCTTCATCCATTCGGCCCGGCCGCAGACGACGCCCACCGGCAGGCCGCCGCCGAGGGTCTTGCCGTAGGTGACCATGTCGGCGCGCACGCCGAAATACTCCTGGGCACCGCCTCGCGCGATGCGGAAGCCGACGAAGACCTCGTCGAAGATCAGCGCAATGCCGCGCTCGCTGCAGACGGTGCGCAGCTTGGCGAGCCATTCGGCGTACGCGGCGCGATCGAAGGCCGCGCGCCGGCCGCTGTCGGTCAGCGAGGCATCGCCCGGTGCCGCTGCATTCGGATGCAGGGCCTGCAGCGGATTGACCAGCACGCAGGCGATGTCGCGGCGCTTGCGCAGCACGCGCAGGCTGCGCTCGTCCATCTCGCGCAGCGTGTAGGTGTCGCGCGCCGGCAGCGGATTGCCCGGCCCCGGCTGCACGTCGTCCCACCAGCCGTGATAGGCGCCGCAGAAACGGACCAGGCGGTTGCGCCCGGTGTGGTAGCGCGCCAGCCGCACGGCCTGCATCACCGCCTCGGTGCCCGACATGTGGAAGGACACCGAGTCCATGCCCGAGATCTCGCACAGGCGCGCGACGTTCGAATTGATGCAGGGGTGGTAAGCGCCGAGCACCGCGCCGAGCGGCTCGGCCAGCGCCGCGCCCTCGGCGATGCACTCCTTGTAGAAGTCGTTGCCGAACACGTTGACCCCATAGGAGCCGGTGAGGTCGTAGAAGCGATTGCCGTCCAGGTCCTCGACCATCACGCCGTGCGAGGCCTTCAGGAAGGCGCCGACCTGCAGCTGCTCGCGCAGGTAGGGGCTGTACGGAAAAGGCACCCGGTAGGCCGAGGTGAACTGCAGGTCCGGCAGATGGGCCTTGGCGCGCGCGGTGGCCGCGTGGGTCTGCGCATAGCGAGTGCGGTAGAGCGATGCCAGTGCCGCCAACCCGGCGCGCCGGCGGCCCACCACGTCCTGCGGCGCGGCGTCGGAGGCGAAGAAGCGGTCGGCGTCGTAGGCATAGCCGGGCATCAGGCCGGCCAGCCGCTTGGCCATGCGCGAATGGCCGGTCAGCGACGGATGCTTGGCACGCGAGAGTTCGAGCCGGCGCCAGCCCATGGGCAGCAGGGCCAGCGATGCGGCAACGGCGACGGAGGTGGCGATGAAAGTTTCTTGCATGGATTTCGAATGGACCTGGATGTCCGTGTCTAACCCAGCTTCTTGACGCGATGATGAAAACCCGCCAATGGCGCGATGCCCTGCTGCAGCAGGAAGACCTCAACTTCCTGCTGACCAACCGTGTGCCGCGCATCATGCTGACCCGCTTCATGGGCTGGTTCAGCAAGCTGCGCCAACCCCAGTTGCGCGACCTGTCGATAGCGGTGTGGGGCCTGTTCACCGAGCTCGACCTCAGCGATGCGCGCAAGCAGCGCTTCGACAGCCTGCACGACTGCTTCACGCGCGAGCTGAAACCCGGCGCGCGCACCGTCGATGAAGATCCGCAGCTGCTCTGCAGCCCCTGCGACGCCATCGTCGGCGCCTGCGGCTCGCTCGACGGTATCCAGGCCTTCCAGGCCAAGGGCTTCGCCTATTCGGCCGCCGAGCTGATGGGCGATGCGCGCGCCTTCGAGCCATTTCGCGACGGCTGCTACGTGACGCTGCGGCTCACGTCGAGCATGTACCACCGCTTCCATGCGCCGCACGACAGCCAGGTCGAGCGCGTGACCTACATGTCGGGCGACACCTGGAACGTGAATCCGATCGCGCTGCGCCGGGTCGAGCGCCTGTTCTGCCGCAACGAACGGGCGCTGGTCGAGACCCGGCTGCGCGCGAGCGGGCATCCGATCGCGCTGGTGCCGGTGGCCGCGATCCTGGTGGCCAGCCTGCGCCTGCATTGCATCGACCTGCTGCTGCACCTGCGCTATGCCGGCCCCAAGCGCATCGACTGCGCCGTCGACTACCGCAAGGGGCAGGAGATGGGCTGGTTCGAGCACGGCTCGACCATCATCGTGTTCGCGCCCAAGGGCTTCACGCTGGCGCCGGGCATCGAGAGCGGCACCCGCATCCGCATGGGACAGGCGCTGATGAGACTGCCTGGGCAGCCCGAAGGGCCGGCAGGCGCCGCCTGACGCCCGGCCGGCCCGGGCTTCCACCGAGGCGGCGGCGCCGGCGCGCGAAGTAGGATTTCTGATGCTCGTTCCACGCCGCGAATTCCTTCTTCTTTCCACTGCGCTGATCGCCGGCTGTGCTGCCGCGCCGTCCAGGCCCGACCGGCGCCAGGCCGCGGTCGCCGAGTTGGGTCCGACGCCCCGGCTGCGTGCCGCCATCAATCTCGGCAACCCGATCCTGGCCGGCCGCAACCCGGTCGGCGACCCGAGCGGGGTCTCGGTCGACCTGGCGCGCGAGGCGGCGCGCCGGCTGGAAGTACCGCTCGAACTGGTGGTCTTCAATTCGGCCGGCAGCGTGGTCGAGGCGGTGAAGGCGCGGCAGGTCGACCTGGCCTTCGTCGCCATCGACCCGGTGCGTGCCGCCGACGCCGACTACACCGCACCCTACGTGGTCATCGAAGGCGCCTACCTGGTGCGCAACGGCTCGCCGCTGCGGCTCAACGAGGAGGTCGACCGGGCCGGCACGCGCGTGACGGTTGGCCGGGGCAGCGCCTACGACCTCTACCTCACGCGCAGCCTGAAGGCCGCCACCCTGGTGCGGGCGCCGACCTCGCCGGCGGTGACCGACATGTTCCTGGCGCAGAACCTGGAGGTGGCCGCCGGTGTCAGGCAACAGCTGGAGGCCGACGCGAAGCGGGTGGGCGGCGTGCGCCTGCTGCCGGGCCGCTTCATGGTCATCGAGCAGGCGATGGGCGTGCCCAAGGGCCATGTCGCGATGCAGGCCTGGCTCAGCGATTTCATCGAGGAGATGAAGTCCTCCGGCTTCGTCGCGGCATCGTTGCAGAAGCATGCGATCGAGGGAGCCAGCGTGGCGCCGGCACGTGCCGGCGGCTGATTCCGCCGCGCATCCCGGTCGTCATGGCGCTGCGCCTCCCCGCCGAGGGCGGTAGGGAGCAAAAGCGGCAAAGCCGCTCGGGCGGTGCTTCAAGCCATCCTCAAGACGATCTTGCCGACATGCGCGCCGCCTTCCATGCGCGCCTTGGCCTGCGCCAGGTGTTCGAAGTCGAAGATGCGATCGATCTGCGGGCGCAGCCTGCCGGCTGCCACATGCGGCATGAAGTCGGCCTCGAAGGCCGGCAGCGCGGCGGCCCGCTGGGCCTTGCTGCGCAGCTTGTTCGACACGCCGAAGAGCGTCAGCCGTCGCCGGTGCAGCGCCTCCAGGTCGAGCTCGGCATGCAGCACGCCGTCGACATGGCCCACCGTCGCCAGCCGGCCCTCGAAGGCCATGGCGCGGATGTTCTCCGCGAACACGCTGCCGCCGACCGTGTTGACCACCAGGTCGGCGCCGTGCTGCGCGGTCGCCTCCAGCACCGCGGCGGCGAAATCGGGGGCCCGGCTGTGGATCGCGGCATCGAGCCCGAGGCCCTGCAGCAGCGCCAGCTTGTCGGCCGAGCCCGAGGTGCCGATGACCTTCGCGCCCAACAGCTTGGCCATCTGCAGCGAGGCCACGCCCACGCCCGATGACACGCCGTTGACCAGCAGCCACTCGCCCGGCCGCAGCCGTCCCTGGATCACCAGCATGTCGTAGGCCACGAGAAAGGTCAGCATCAGGCTATCTGCCTCGTCCGGCGACAGGCTGTCGGGCACGGCCAGGGTCTCGGCTTCTTCCATCAGCGCGTATTCGGCGAAGGCGCCGGCGCAGCGGCCCATCACCCGATCACCAGGCTTGAAGCGCGAGACTTCGGCGCCTGCGGAGACCACCAGGCCGCTGCCCTCGCCGCCCGCCTGCTTCCAGCCCGAGGCTTCCGGTGCGCCGGGTGCCACGAGGAACTCGCCACGGTTCAGCGATGCCGCCTGGAGGCGAACCAGCAACTGGCCCGGGCCGGCCTGCGGTACCGCCGTCTCGCGCAGCTCGAGCATCGCGCCCTCGGCGCCGGTCCGCATCCAGTAGGCCTGCATGGTGTTTCCCCTGATCGCTTGCATGTTGATTTGAATCACATATCGTATACGATATCCCGATTCTTTCGAGGACCCTGCATGCTGCCCTGGCTCAGCACCACATCGCCCGACCACCTGTCGAGCGTGCGCGACATCCCGCTGGCGAAGCTGGTGCGCGACGACATGCTCGCGATGATCCTGGGCGGCGAACTGCTGCCCGGCCAGCGCATCAACGAACCCGACATCGCGGCCCGGCTGCGCGTCTCCCGCGTGCCGGTGCGCGAGGCCCTGCGCGAACTCGAAAGCACCGGCCTGGTGGTCGCGCGCAAGCACGCCGGCGTCTTCGTCCGCGAACCCAGCGCGCAGGAACTGCACGACCTCTACGAGATGCGCGGACTGCTCGACGGGTTCGCCGGCCGGCGCGTCGCGCATCTGGACAAGCCCGCCCGCATCGCCCTGGCCGACCGGCTCGATGCCTCGATCGCCGAGATGAAGGCGGCCGCCGCATTGCACGACGTGCAGCGCTACTACCGCGAGAACCTGAGCTTCCACTGGGCCATCGTCGAAGCCGCCGGGAACCACGCGCTGGCCGACACCTACCGCGGCGTGGTGCAGAAGCTGCACCTGTCGCGGCTGAAGAACCTGTCGCGTGACATCGGCATGCAGACCTCGATCGCCGAGCACGAGAAGATCGCGCGCGCCCTGCGCAAGGGCGACATCGCGCGCTGCGAGGAACTGATGGCGCGCCACGTGGCGCATGCCTACGACCGACTCCAGGGCAGCCGCGACGAAGCGGCCGGCCGCCCGCCCCGCTGAACAAGACGACCACAGGAGACAAGCCATGCAACGCCGCACCTTCACGCTCGCCATCCCGTCGGCCCTGCTGGGCATCGGCGGGCTGGCCCATGCCGACAGCTTCCCGAGCAAGCCGATCCGCTACATCGTCCCGGTGGCGGCCGGCGGCGGCAGCGACATGGTCGGCCGCACCGTGACCGAGCGCTGGGGCAAGGTGCTCGGCGCCACCTTCGTGGTCGACAACCAGGGCGGCGGCGGCGGCGTGATCGCCTCGCAGAACACGGCGCGGGCGCCGGCCGACGGCTACATGCTGATGCAGGGCTACGTCGCCACCCACGGCACCAGCCCGGCCACGCGGCACGTGCCCTACGACCCGGTCAAGGACTTCACCCCGATCGGCATGATCGGCGGCACACCCAACGTGCTGGTGGTCAACAACGACGTGCCGGCCACCGACTTCAAGCAGTTCGTCGCCTATGCCAAGGCCAATCCGGGCAAGATCAGCTACGGCTCGGCCGGCGCCGGCTCGCTGACCCACCTGACGATGGAGCTGTTCAAGCAGCAGCTCGACCTGCAGATGACCCACGTGCCCTACCGCGGCATCGCGCCCGCCTTCAACGACCTGATCGGCGGCCAGACCCAGGCGATGTTCCCCGGCCTGGCCGCCGCCATGCCGCACATCCTCGGCAAGCAGGTGCGGCCGCTCGCGGTCACCGGCAAGGCGCGCCATCCGCAGATCAAGGACGTGCCGACGCTGGAGGAACTGGGCCTGCACGGCTTCGACGCGATGCAGTGGTATGGCGTGGTCGGACCCGCCGGCATTCCGGTCGACGTGGTGAAGAAGCTCAACGACACCCTCAACGCGGTGCTCAAGGCGCCCGACCTGAGCGAGAAGCTCTCGATCGAGGCCATCGAGCCGATGCCCATGACATCGCAGGAGTTCGGCGACTTCATCCGTGCCGACGTCGCGCGCTGGACCCAGCTGGCGCACGACCGCCATATCGAACTCGACACCTGAGCCGCCCCTCCCCTTCCCCCGTTTCCAGCAAAGACCTCCTCCATGGCCCGCAATACCCAGGTCGCCGCCGACCACCACGCCCCGCCCGTCACCCGCATCCTGGCCGAGCATGTCGCCAACCATCCGTCGCGCGGCTGGAGCGATGCGGTCGACCACGAGGCGCACCGCACCTTCTTCAACTGGCTGGGTTGCGGGGTCGGCGCGGCACGCCACGAGGCGGTCGAGGCCGCGCTGGCCGCGGTGCGGATGCTGGAGCCCGCGCCGCAGGCCTCGATCCTCGGGCGCAGCGAGAAGGTCGACATGGCCAGCGCCGCGATGCTCAACGGCATCAGCTCGCACACCTTCGACTTCGACGACACGCACCTGAAGACCATCATCCATCCCGCCGGCCCGGTGGCCTCGGCGCTGCTCGCACTGGCCGAGCACAGCGGCGCGAGCGGACGCCAGCTGCTCGATGCGCTGGTGCTGGGCATCGACGTGGCCTGCCGCCTCGGCAACACCGTCTATCCCGAGCACTACGACCGCGGCTGGCACATCACCGGCACCACGGGGATGTTCGGCGCAGCGGCCGGCTGCGCCCGCCTGCTCGGCCTCGATGCGCAGCAGACCATGATGGCGCTCGGCATCGCCGCATCGCAGCCGGTCGGCCTGCGCGAGCAGTTCGGCACCATGACCAAGCCCTTCCATCCCGGTGGCGCGGCGCGCGCCGGCCTGATGGCCGCGCTGATGGCGCGCCACGGCTACACCGCGAGCCCGCGCGCGATCGAGGCGCCGCGCGGCTGGGCCCAGGTGGTGTCGACCAGGTACGCCTGGAACGAGGTCACCGACGAACTCGGCGAGCGCTTCGAGATCTCCTTCAACAGCTACAAGCCCTTCGCCTGCGGCATCGTGATCCATCCCAGCATCGACGCCTGCGTGCAGTTGCGCGAGCGCGGCGTGCGCGCCGAGCAGATCGAGCGCATCGAGCTCAAGGTGCATTCGCTGGTGCTCGAACTCACCGGCAAGAAGGAGCCGGCCGACGGGCTGCAGGCCAAGTTCAGCGTCTACCACGGCTGCGCCGCGGGCCTGCTCTTCGGCCGCGCGGCCGAGGACGAGTTCTCCGACGAGATCGTCAACCGCCCCGACGCGGTCGCGCTGCGCCGCAAGGTGGTTGCCACGGTCGACGACGGCATCGACGAGGCCAGCGTCGACGTCACCGCGGTGCTCACCGACGGCCGGCGCGAGCATGTCTTCGTCGAGCATGCGATCGGCTCGCTGCAGCGGCCGATGAGCGATGCCGACCTCGAGGCCAAGTTCCACGGGCTGTCGGACGGCATCCTCGGCGCCGCGCGCACGGCCGAGCTGCTGCATGCCTGCTGGCAGCTGGGCGTGGCCGCGGATGTGCGGGGCCTGGCGGCGCTGGCCCGGCCCTGAAGCCTGGCGCCTGGCGAAAAGGCGCGCCTCAGAGCGACCAGCTGGCCTGCAGCGAAGGCCGCTGCGAGAAGGCCTCATACCAGCGCGCGACGCCGGCATGGCGGCCGCGCCAGCCGATGTCGCCGAAGCGCAGGTCCAGGTACCAGAGCGCGCAGGCCAGCGCGATGCTGCCGATGTCGACCCGTGTCGCATCGAGCAGTTCCGGATGCGCTTCCAGCCAGGCCAGCGAGGTCTCGCCCTTGTCGAGCTGGCCGGCGCGCCAGTCGCTCCAGCGCAGCGGCTCGGGCCGCGCCACGTCCTCGTAGCGCGCGAGCAATGCGCCATCGAGGATGCCGTCGCCGAGCGCCTGCAGCGTCAGCGCGGTCCAGCGCGCCTTGCCCGGCGCCCCGAAGAGCTTGCCGCCCGCCAGGTGATCGAGGTATTCGCAGATCACCCGGCTGTCGTAGAGCACCTGGCCGTCGTCGGTGACGAAGGTCGGCACCTTGCCGAGCGGGTTGTTGTCGATCAGCTTGCGATCGCGCTGGACCGGATGGGCGTTCGACGGCAGCAGCTCGATGCGCTGGTCCAGGCCCAGCTCGCGTGCCGCGACCAGGCACTTGCGCACATAGGGCGAGGTAGGGGAGAAAAAGAGCTTCATTCGGATCATCCCATCAGGGTTCCGCGTACATCCGCCACCGGCAGGTGCTCGGTGCGCGGCAGCAGCGCGGCGGGGCTCTCGCCCGCTTGAAGACGGGCCACCATCTGTTCGGGATCGAACTCGACGCCGATCGGGTTCAGCTCGAAATGCGGGCCGTACATGAAGGCGTTGGCATCATCGACGGTCTCGAAGCAATCGGCCTGGAACTCCATCTGGTTGCCATCCGGGTCGGCGTAGTAGAGCGACACCGTCACGCCGTGATGGATGCACCAGTAGGGCAGCACGTCCTTGGCCTTGAGCTCGACGTACTTGTCGAGCAGCTCGGTGAGCGAGCGATAGCCATAGGCCACGTGATCGACCCCGGGCTGGCCGCGCGGTGCCCGGGCCTGCGATTCGCCCTTGATGATGCCGAGGTTGATCAGCGCCACCCGATGGTGTTCCTCGTCGTAGGTGACGAAGGCGATCACCGGGTTCTTGTACTGCACCTTGCCGCCGAAGACCTTCACGTACCAGGCGAGCATCTCGTCGAAGCGATAGGTGCGGTAGACCACGTGGGCAAAGCTCCGGGGGCGGATGACATCGGACATGAGGCATCTCCTTGGTTGCGCGCCCGGAGTTTCCCACCGGCCGCGGCCTTCGGCAACGCGGGTTGCCCCCCAGCGCTCAGGCCGGCACCCGTCGCGCCAGCCAGAGCCGCAGCAGCAGCAGGACCGCGAGCAGGCTCAGGGCCGAGGCGGCCAGCGAGGCATGGATGCCGATGGCGCTGCCGCCCAGCCCCACGGTGATCCCGGCGAAGGCGCGCAGGCCGAGCGCCGACATGTTGAACAGGCCGATCACCCGGCCGCGCGAGGCGGCCGGCGCATTGAGCTGCACCAGCGTCTGCGCCATCGAGCTGAAGGACAGCTCGAAGACCCCGGCCGCGAAGAGCAGCAGCAGCGCGAGCGGGTACGAGCCGGTGGCAGCGAAGCCCGCCAGCGACAGGCACCACAGCATGCACATGCCGACGGCGGTCGATGGCGCCACGCGCAGCACCCCGCCGAGGCTCTCCATCAGCAGGCCGGCGAGCAGCGCGCCGGCGGCATCGGCCGCCAGCAGCATGCTGTAGGTGGTGCCGGGGTCCCCGTGGCCGAGGTCGCGCGCGAAGCCCGGCATCTGGGCCTGGTAGCTGTTCGCCACGAAGAAGGAAGCCAGTCCGGCCAGCAGGATCATCGAAGCCAGCGGCCGGCTCGCGCGCACGTCGGTGACGGCTCGTGCCAGGTCGGCAAAGCCGCGTACGGCGCGCCCGGCGGTGGCCGCGGCTGCGGCCCGGAAGCGCGGGCCATAGGGCGCGCGCCAGAGCCACAGCAGCGCCGGCAGGTAGAACAAGAGATTGAGCAGCAGCCCGTAGCGCGGACCGATGCCCAGCATGATCGCGCCGCCCACCGCCGGCCCGATCAGCACGCCCAGGTAGCGCGCGGTGGCCAGCAACCGCACCCCGCTCGGAAGGTCCTGCGTCGGCACGGTGTCGTGCAGCAGCATCTGCGTCGGGCCCTGCCACAGCACGCCGGCGCAGCCGTGCATCACCAGCAGCAGCATCGCATGCCACATCTGCAGCGTGTCGGTGATGAAGAAATAGGACCAGCCGGCGGAGGCGGTCATGAAGAGCAGCATGCCGCACTGGATCAGCCGGCGCGGATCGACCCGGTCGGCCAGCGCGCCGACCGGCACCGAGAAGAGCAGAAAGGGCAGCCAATGCGACACCACCGCGAAGCCGCCGAGCGCCGGCGACTGGAACTTCTGGAAGGCCATCCAGTAGCTGATGACGTGCTCGATGTTGTCGGCCATCATCGCCAGCAGGTAGGTGCCGACCAGCGCCCGAAAGCCCGGATGGCGCAGCGCGGCGAACGAAGCCGTCGGCGCGGCGGCCGGCGCGGGATTGGCGGATATCGGCGGCTTGTTCGGCATCGGGTGGGATTGCTTCGCACGGGCTCGCTGCGAGCGCGGCCGGGCACTGGCTTGCGCGTCTCCTAGAAGGCGCTCTTGGTGCAACCCCCGTCGACCCGCAGCGCCGCGCCGGTGGTGCCCGAGGACAGCGGGCTGGCGATGTAGGCCACCATGCTGGCGATTTCCTCGGGCGTCTCGAAGCGCTTGATGAGCGAGCTGGGGCGCACGGTCTGGAAGAACTCCTTCTCGAAGGCCTCGAAGGACTTGCCGTCGGCCTTGGCCAGCGCCTCGACGAAATCGCCGACACCGCGCGAGCGGGTCGGCCCGGGCAGGATGCTGTTGACCGTGATGCCGGTGCCGGCCAGCGATTCGGCCAGGCCGCGCGCCACCGCCAGCTGCGCGGTCTTGGTCATGCCGTAGTGGATCATCTCGGCCGGGATCTGCACCGCGCTCTCGCTCGAGATGAAGATGATGCGGCCCCAGTCGGCCTTCTTCATCGCCGGCAGGCACAGGCGTGCCAGGCGCACGCCGCTCAGCACGTTCACATCGAAGAAGCGCTGCCAGTCGGCGTCCGGGATCTCCTCGAAGGGCTTGGGCTCGAAGATGCCCAGGTTGTTGACCAGGATCTCGATGCCGGGATGGCGCGCGGCGAGCGCTTCGGCTGCCGCGGTCGTCGAGAGATCGCCGGCGAAACCCAGGACCTCGCCGCCCTCGCCCGGCCGGATGGCGGCCATCGCGGCATCGACGCCGGCCTGGCTCCTTCCGTTGACGATCACCCGCGCACCCTCGGCGGCCAGCGCCGCCGCGATCGCGTGGCCGATGCCCGCGGTGCTGCCGGAAACCAGGGCCAGCTTGCCCCTCAATTTCAAATCCATGGATCGCCGCCTTTCTTCATGAGCTGCATGCAACAGGGACGCCATTGTGCGGTGCCGCGCTGGCTCTTGCAGGCAACGGCTCGCCGTCGCGAAGGCGCATCGATCAGGGCTGGCGCAGGATCTCCAGCATCTGGCTGCTCGGATAGCCGTCGGCCGGCAGGCCGGTGCTCTGCTGGAAGCGGCGCAGGCCGTCGCGGGTGGCCGGCCCGACCAGGCCATCGGGCGCGCCACTGGCGAAGCCGCGCTGGTTGAGCAGCGTCTGCAGTTCGAGCACCTGGCTGCGCGACAGCGGCGCCAGGTCGCGTGGCCAGTCGCCCTGCACGCCGGCCTTGCCGTCGATGCGCTGCGCCAGCAGGCCGACGCCGAGCGCGTAGCTGGTCGAGTTGTTGTAGCGCAGGATCGCACGGAAATTGGCGCCGACCAGGAAGGCCGGTCCGCGCGCGCCCGCCGGCAGCAGCACCTCGGCCGATGCCATGTCGGGCAGCGGCCGGCCGCCGACGCCGGCGAGGCCTTCGGCGGCCCATTGGGCGCTCGACTGGCGCAGCGTCGCGCTGGCGCGCCCGTAGTCGAAGCCGGGCGGCAGTTGCACCTCGACGCCCCAGGGCTCGCCGCTGCGCCAGCCCGAGCGGGCCAGGAAATTGGCGGTCGAGGCGGTCACGTCGGCCATGCTGCCCCAGATGTCGCGCCGGCCGTCGCCATCGCCATCCACCGCATAGGCCAGGAAGGCCGAGGGCAGGAACTGCGTCTGCCCCATCGCGCCAGCCCACGAACCGATCATGTGCTCGCGGTCGATGTCCCCGCTCTCGAGGATCTTCAGCGCGGCCATCAGCTCGCGCCGGGCCCAGTCCTCGCGGCGGCCATCGAAGCCCAGGGTGGCCAGCGCGTCGATGGTCGGCGTGCTGCCGAAGTTGGCGCCGTAGTTGCTCTCCATGCCCCAGATCGCGACCACCAACGAAGCCGGCACCCCGTAGCGCGCCGCCGCCGCATCGGCCGCCGGCCGCACTTGCTGCAGCTTGTCCCGCCCGCGCGAGATGCGCTGGGGCGAGACGGCCGTGTCGAGATAGTCCCAGATGGCGCGGGTGAACTCGGGCTGGGCCCGGTCCTGCTCGACCAGCTGCGGCAGGAACTGCACATGGTCGAAGGCCAGCGCCAGCGTGGCCTGGCTGATGCCGGCCTGCGCGGCATCGGCCCTGAAGTCGGCCACCCAGCGATCGAAGGCCTGCTGCCGCGCCGCCGGGTCCTGGGAATCGGACCCGGGAGTCCGGACGGGGCGGGAGACGGCAGGCGTCGGCGCAGTCGCGGCGGGTGCGGCCACGGCCGGTGGCGCGATCGGCACCAGTACCGGCGGGGCGGCGCGCGGCGCCGAGGCGCAGCCCGAAAGGATCGCTGCTGCGGCGGCAGCAAGCGTGGCGACGAACCACGTGGCCAATGGCAGGACATGCGATCCGGCAGGGATCGATGGACGGATCGGCGCGGGCCCGATGACCCAGGCAGACAGGTGAGGAATACGACGCATGCGGACCATTGTCAGCGCTGCGGGAGTCGGCGTACCCGCATGCCACAGCGCTCGCCCCGGCGGCCCCGCCGCCGCGTGGCCGCCCGCTCAGGCGCGCGCGGCTGCCAGTGCGGCGCTGCGCGGCCGCAGCGTGGCCATCACCAGGTACACGCCGCCGCCGATCAGCACGCCGAAGAACCAGCCGTAGGTGTTCCACCACGCCGGCAACAGCTGGGTGAAGTTGGGCAGGAAGGTCGAGAAGATGCTGCCCGCTGCAACGGCCACCAGCGCGTTGACGTTCCAGCCGCCCTCGTATCGGTATTCGCCATGCTCCTGGTACAGCTCGGCGACGTTGATATTGCCCTTGGCCACCAGGTAGTAGTCGACCAGGATGATGCCGAGCAAGGGGCCCATGGTCGCGCCGATGGCGTTCACGAAATGCGCCGCATTGCCTTCCCAGGGCGCGAAGGGATAGAGCACCAGCGCGATCGCCGCGGCGATGAAGCCGCCCTTCTTGAAGCTGATCCGCCTCGGGAAGGTGTTCGAGATGTCGAAGGCGGCCGAGACGAAGTTCGCCACCACGTTGATGCCCAGCGTCGCCACCGCGAAGGTCAGCGCGGCGATCAGCGCCAGCAGCCAGCTGTCGAACTTGGCCGAGATCTGCTCCGGATGCAGCAGCACCTCGCCGTAGACCTTGAAGGCCGCGATGGTGGTGATGCCGGCCACGAAGGAGAAGGCGATCAGGTTGACCGGCAGGCCCCAGAGGTTGCCCTTCTTCACCGCGTCGCGGTTCCTGGCATAGCGCGAGAAGTCGCAGAAGTTCAGGTAGAGCGCTGCGAAGTACGTGATCCAGGTCGCGCCCACCGCCATCAGCGCCCAGAAAGAGCCCGGCTGGCCGTCGACACCCGCGTCGCGGGTCTTCTCGAGCAGCACGTTCATCGGGATGCCATGGTCGAAGGAAAAACCGCCGGCCTTCACGCACAGGCCGATCGCCAGCAGCAGCATCGCCACCCAGACCGCCGGGCCGGCCCAGTCCTGGAACCTGCGCACCGTCTCCATGCCCTTCTGGATGATCAGCAGTTGCAGCGCCCAGATCACCAGGTAGCAGATCACCTCCAGGCCCGAGTGGCCGAGGAAGTGGCTGCTCTTGTGGAATTCGAGCATCGCGTCGCTGCGTATCAGCAACGCCACCATCGCGCCGGAGGCGGCCGCGGTCTGCGCCCCGTACCAGAAGCAGGCCACGATCGCCCGCACCATCGCGGCGAGGTTGGCGCCCCAGATGCCGAAGGATGCACGGGCCAGCACCGGATATGGCACGCCGGTCTTCTCGCCGGCGTAGCCGATCAGGTTCATCAGCGCGAAGATCACCAGCGAGCTGAGGCCGATCGCGAGCAGGAAATTGACGAAGCTGCCGCACAGCAGGAACAGGCTGGCCGCCAGGTAGTAGCCCCACAGGCTGTGAACGTCCGAGGTCCAGACGTTGAAGATGCTGAAAGCGCCCCAGTGCCGCTCGGTGGCGGGCGCCAGGTCTTCGTTGTAGAGGCCGGGGGAAGGATCGCGGATTTCCATGACTGATCTCCTTTGCTTGGAAAGCGGCTCATTCAGGGACCCATGACACGCGAGGCCGGCGACCTCTGCCGGGCGAATCCGGCGCGGCATACTTCGGCCTTTGCAGAGAATACTTAAATCGATGCGACAACGCCGAAGCTTTCTATTGCTGGCCGCGGGCGCCGCGCTGCCTCTGGCCGGCCTGTCCCAGTCGGCCTCCTCCGCCAGTGCCGACAAGGCCTTCGCCGGCAAGCCGATCAAGATCATCGTGCCCAACGGGCCGGGTGGCGCGGCCGACCTGACGGCGCGGGTGGTGGCGCAGAAGATGTCCGACGGCCTGGGCCAGAGCGTGATCGTCGACAACCGGCCCGGTGCCGGCGGCATCGTTGCCGGCGAGCTGGCGGCGCGGGCCGAGCCCGACGGCCACACGCTGCTGCTGGTCTCCAGCGGCACCGCGGTGACCCAGGCGCTGTTCAAGAAGGTGCCTTTCGATTCGACCACCGACTTCGCGCCGGTCTCGATGCTGGCCAGCTTCGATCTGGCGCTGGTGGTGCCGGGCGGCGGCCGCTTCAAGACCCTGGCCGAGCTGCTGTCCTATGCGCGCGCCAATCCGGGCAAGCTCAACATCGGCACGCCGCAGATCGGCACCACCCAGAACCTGGCAGCCGAGCTGTTCAAGAGCGTCGCCGGCATCGATGCGCAGGTGGTGCCTTTCAACGGCACGCCGCCGGCCATCACCGCCCTGCGCGGCGGCGACGTGGATGCGGTGCTCGACATCCTGGGCCCGCTCATGGGCCAGATCGCGAGCGGTGCCCTGCTGCCGCTGGCGGTGCTCGGCGCCAAGCGCGCGGTGCAGCTGCCGGCGGTGCCGACGGCCCGCGAGAGCGGCGGCACGCTGTCCGGCTTCGACGTCTCGTCATGGAACGGCCTGGCCGTGCCGGCGAAGACCCCGCCCGCCATCGTCGATCGCCTGAACCGCGAGGTGCAGGCCGCGCTGGCCCAGCCCGAGGTCAGGCAGAAGCTGCTCGACCTGAACCTGGTCGCCCAGGGCAGCACGCCGGCGCAACTGAAGGCGCGGCTGGCGGCCGACATCCAGCGCTGGAGCGAGGTGATCGCGAAGGCGAGGATCCCGAAGCAGTGAGGGCGAGGCATCGGCACTTCGGTTTTCCACGGCGCTGCGCGCCGCCTGCACCGCCCAAGACCGGCGCACTCTCTCCAGTCAAAAGGCCGCGGAGCAGGCCATTCCAAGGCACCCAGGGAACCGGCTTCGCCGGGCCCCAGGGTGCGCCCCCCTCCAAGCCGAAGGCGCCAGAGAGGGGGGAGCGGCGAAGCCGCTCGGGGGGTGCTTCACTTCACCTTCCAGCCCTGCGCCCGCGCCGTTGCACCGAACTGATTCCGATGCCAGCGCGAGAAGGCGCTGGGGCTGGCGAAGCCCAGCAGCACTGCGATCTCGCCCAGCGGCCGTGTGCCTTCCTTGAAGTAGCGCGACAGCAGGTCGCGCCGCACGCCGTCCACCAATCGGCCGAAATCGGTACCCTCGGCCGCCAGGTGCCGGGCCAGGGTGCGGCGCTGCACACCCAGGTGCTGCGAGACGATCTCGACCCGGCAATGGTGGCGCGGCAACAGGATGATGATCAGCGCCCGCACCCGCTCGGTGGCGCTGGCGCGCTTGCCGGGCTGGTTGGCCACCAGCCGCTGCGTGTACCGCGACATCACCGGATCGGCGCCCGGGTTGGGTGCATCCAGGTCGGCCGCGTTGCAGACGATGCCGTTGAACAGATGGCCGAACTCGACCGCCGGCCCGAAGATGCTCCGGTGCAGCGACACGCGCGCCGGCGCGGGATGGGTGAAGCAGACCAGGCGCGGACGCCAGTCCGAACCGAGGAAGACGCGCAGTATGCGAAAGGCCACGCCGAGCGCCAGTTCGATGGCCTGTCGCTGCGCCACGCCCGAGGTGTCCATGTGGACCCGCAGCGTCACCAGCCTGTCCTGCTCGCCGAGCTCCGCCTGCAGGGCTTCGTTGTGCAGGTAGATGTTGGCGACGATGGCCTGCAGCGCATGGCGCAGGCTGGGTTCGTCGCGCACCAGCAGGCCCAGCGGCCCCAGGTTCGAGAGCCGCCGCGATTCCGCCATGCGCAGGCCGAAGGCCGGTTCGCGCGCACGCTCGGCTGCGAGTTCGAGCAGCCGGGCGCCGGTCTCGGCCGGGATCAACAGGTCGGGGTCTTCCAGGCACTTGAAGGGCAGGCCCGCCTCGGCGACGAGCGCGCGCGGATCGAGCGCGCATTCGGTGGCGACCTCGGCGAATCGGGTCAGGCTCGCGGCGCGGACCAGGGCTTTCATGGGGTTAACGCTTGGTGACCCGAAATGGTAAGTCGATGTCCCAAAAGGTCAAGACGGAAAGGGTGGGCCGGCCGAACAATGCAAGCCTCCACCGACGCTTCCAAGAAAGAGACAACATGCAATTCCTCGACGACTCCCTGCTGCCCGAGAACCAGCAGCCCCTGGTGATCCAGGTCGCACCCTACGGACCCCAGTGGGCGCCCAGCGATTCGGACGACATCCCGCTGACCATGCAGGAGCAGGTGCAGAAGGCGGTCGACTGCTACAACGCCGGTGCCACCGTGCTGCACGTGCACGTGCGCGAGGCCGACGGCAAGGGCAGCAAGCGGCTGTCGATGTTCAACGAGATGCTGCAGCGCCTGCGCGAGGCGGTGCCGAAAATGGTGCTGCAGGTCGGCGGCTCGATCTCCTTCGCGCCGGAAGGCGAGGGCGAGGCCGCCAAGTGGCTCAGCGACGACACGCGCCACATGCTGGCCGAGCTGGACCCGCGCCCCGACCAGGTCACCGTCGCCATCAACACCTCGCAGATGAACGTGATGGAGCTGATGACCGATGCCGACGTGGCCGGCACCTCGCTGACCAACCCGGCGCTGCAGGCGGCCTATCGCGACATGATCGTGCCCTCCAACCCGTCCTGGCATGTGGAGCACATCCGGCGCCTGGTGGCGGCCGGCATCCAGCCGCACTTCATGCTGGGCAACATCACCCAGCTGGAGACGGTGGAACGGCTGATCCGCCGCGGCAGCTACTGCGGCCCGCTGATCCTCAATTACGTGGCGATCGGCGGCGGCGCCTCCGGCCTGCATCCGGCCGACATGCTGGAGTTCATCCGCCGCACGCCGGACGGCGCGGTCCTGACCCTGGAGACCCTCAACCGCAACGTGGTGCCGATGAACACCATGGCGATCGCCATGGGCCTGCACGTGCGCGTCGGCATCGAGGACACCCTCTTCGGGCCGGACGGCCAACGCGCGAGCTCGGTGCAGCAGGTCGAGAAGATGGTGCGCATCGCCGGCGAGCTGAACCGCCGGGTTGCCACCGGAGACGACGCGCATCGCATCTACCAGACCGGCACCTTCTGGAACGGCCCCGACGAGACGCTGGAGCGGCTCGGCATGGCGCCCAACCGCAGGCCGTCCGAGCAGGGCGTACCGCTGCGCAGGGTGGCCTGAATGCCCTGGACGAAGAACCCGGCCGCCCTGCTGACCAGCCTGCTGGTCATCCATGTGCTGGCCCACATCGACCGCAACATGCTGCTGGGCTTCTCGCCGCAGATCATGAAGGACCTGGCGCTGGACAACACCCAGTACGGCTTCCTGGTCGGCGCGGTGTGGGTGCTGAGCTTCGGCTTCATGGCGACCTTCATGGGCACGCTGGCCGATCGTTTCAGCCGCACCCGCATCATCGCGGCCGGGGTCTTCATCTGGAGCATCTGCACCTGGGCCTCCGGCCATGCACGCAGCTTCGAGGAAATGGCAATCGCCCGCTTCTTCGTGGCCAGCGGCGAAGCGGCGCTGGTGCCCGCGGCGGTCGGCCTGCTGGTCGAGGCCTTCTCGGAACGGCGCCGCGGCACCGCCATCGGCGTCTTCTTCACCGGCATTCCGCTGGGCATCGGGCTCAGCTTCCTGCTGGCCGGCAGCATCGGCCAGGGACTGGGCTGGCGCTCGACCTTCACCGTGCTGGGCGTCGTCGGCGTGTTGATCGCGCTGTCGCTGGCCTTCCTGCGCGAGGAGCGCGGCAGCGGCCGCGACGGCGCATCCGCGGCACCGCAGGGCAAGCCCTTCGCCTCGCAGGTCGCGGCCGTCTGCGGCGTGATCGCGCGCCAGCCGGCGCTGCGCCTGGCGGTGCTGGGCTTCGTGCTGGCCAATGCGATGTTCGCCAGCTTCTCCTTCACCCAGCTGTGGATGGTGCGCGAGCGCGGACTCGATGCGGCCGGCATCGCCCGGACCATCGGCGGGCTGCAGATCGTCTTCGGCATGCTCGGCGCAGTCGGCGGCGGCGCGCTGTCCGATCGATTCTCGAAGCGCTTCGCCGGCGGCCACGCCAGCTTCATGGTGCTGCTGATCCTGTTGTGCGCACCCCTGATGCTGGCCTATCGCTTCGCGCCGGCGGGCTCGGCGCTGTTCTACCTCGGCATGTGCAGCGGCTTCTTCCTGCCGCTCGCGATCTACGGTCCGGCCAACACGCTGATCCAGGGCCTGACCCCCGAAAGCATGCGTTCGACCATCGCCGGCGTGACCATGCTGCTGATCAACGTGTTCGCCATCGCCATCGGCAGCCTGGCGATCGGCTTCGCGAGCGACCGGCTGGCAGCAGCGGGCAATGGCATGCCGCTGACCACGGTACTGCTGGCCAGCGATGTGCTGGCCATCGGCGCGGCGCTCTTGTTCTGGCGGGCGGCGCGGCATATCCGGCGCGAGCCGGGCATGGTCGACGTCGCCGCGCCCACGACGCTGGCGCATTGAGGCCCGGGCGCATCCCCGCTTCGGCGCCCATGCCGCCGGCCATCGCACCGATGGGCGACAACCCGCCGCCCCGCCCATCCTGACTCCCATGAGCACCACCACCACCCTCGCCGCCTGGCCCACCCTGGGCAAGCGTCTCTTCCCCGGCGTCCTGGCGAGCTGCGTGGTCGCAGCCGCGGCCACCTTCCTGTCCCAGCACTACGGCGCGCCGGTGATGCTCTTCGCGCTGATGCTCGGCCTGGCGATGAACTTCCTCGCGGACGACGGCCCTTGCGTCGCCGGCATCCAGTGGACCGCCCAGCATGTGCTGCGCATCGGCGTGGCGCTGCTCGGCCTGCGCATCACCGCCGCCCAGGTCGCGCAGATGGGCTGGCACCCGATCCTGATGGTCGTCGCGACGGTGGCCGCGACCATCGTGCTGGGCATCGTGGTGGCGCGGCTGATGCGCTTCAACGGGCTCTTCGGGCTGCTCACCGGCGGCGCGGTGGCCATCTGCGGCGCTTCCGCCGCGATGGCGCTCGCGGCGGCGCTGCCGAGGCATCCGATGCGCGAGCGCGCCACCCTCTTCACCGTGATCGGCGTGAGCGCGCTGTCGACTCTGGCGATGGTGGTCTACCCGATGATCGTGCGCGCGCTGGGCCTCGGCCCCACGCAGGCAGGAATCTTCCTCGGCGGCACGATCCATGACGTGGCGCAGGTGGTCGGTGCGGGCTACGGCATGTCCACCGCCACCGGCGATGCCGCGACGCTGGTGAAGCTGCTGCGCGTGGCGATGCTGCTGCCGGTCATCGCGGTGGCGGGCATGCTGACCCGGGCCCGGGAAGGCGCCGTCGACGGCAAGCGCCCGCCGATCCTGCCCTGGTTCGCGATCGCCTTCGCGCTGCTCGTATTGGTCAACAGCAGCGGCTGGCTGCCGGCCACGCTCGTGCAGGGCGGCGTCGACCTCTCGCAATGGTGCCTGGTGGCATCGATCGCGGCGATCGGCATGAAGACCCAGTTGAAGGAACTGCTGACCGTGGGCTGGAAGCCGATCGCGCTGATGGTGGGCGAGACCGCCTTCCTGGCGCTGCTGGTGCTGGCCTGGCTGCACTGGGTCGGTGGCGCGATGCGGTGATCGTCCCTCCGGTCCATGCCCGCGCGGCCAAGGCCGAAGGCCGGCATCAGCCCTTCAGCAGCAGCCCGGGCGCCACCTCGCGAATCAGGCCGAGCATCGCCTGCTGGGTGAGCGTCGCCGGCCGCAGCGAGCTCATCGCCACCATCAGCCGGCTGTGCAACGCCGGCTTGTGGACGGCGCGCATCGTGAGCGCCTGCGGATTGGCCGATGTCGCGACCGCGTTGCGCGACAGGACCGCGCTGCCCGCGCCATCGGCCACCAGGTCGAGGATGGCGGCGACACCGTCGATCTCGAAGGCGATGCGCGGCCGCAGCCCGAGCTTGGCCAGCTCGGTCTCGACCAGCATGCGGATGGTGTTGGGCCGGCTCGGGATCACCAGCGGCAGCTCCGCCAGCTCGGCGAGGGGCAGCGGCTTTTTGCGCGCCGTGCGCGCCGCCCCGCCCTCGCCGCCGCGCTGCACCAGGAACAGCGGCTCGTCGAGCAGATGGGTCAGCTCGATGTCGGCCGCCGGGCCGGCGTTGTGCAGCAGGGCGATGTCGAGGCGCCCGTTGGTCAGCGCCTCGCGCATCGCGGCCGACAGGCCCTCGCTGATCGACAGGCTGGCGTCGGGCATGCGGGCGCTGAATTCGCGCACCAGCGGCACCGTCAGCGCCTTGGCCACGCTGGGCGGGAGGCCGAGGGCGACGCGGCCCACCAGAGCGCCGCGGGCCCGGCCCAGTTCCTCGCGCGCCCGCTCGACCTGATGCAGGATCCCGCGGCCATGGGCCAGCAGCAGCTGGCCCGCCTCGGTCGGGGTCGCGCCGCGGCCGTTGCGGGCCAGGAGGTTCTGCCGCAGCTCCACTTCCAGCAGGCGGATCTGCCGGCTCAGGGCCGGCTGGGCCACGCCGAGCGCCACCGAAGCCCGGGTGAAGCTGCCCAGCTCGGCGACCCGCACGAAATATTCGAGCTGCTTGAGGTCCATGGAAAAACAACCTTGAATAGCAAGTCCCGAATTATGCCGTTCTGTTATATCTGCTAGGTGGCCGGGGCGCTTGGCCGCGGGTGTCCGGGTCCGCAAAATCGGAGCATCATTTCCAGAACCACCGATCCGGCTCCGCGAGCGGATGGAGACAACAGCACATGACCACCCCACTCACCGGCATCTCGTCCATGGCCACCCGCCAGCTGCTGGGCGACCTGGCGGCCGACTGGCAGCGCCATTCGGGCGGCAGCGTCGCGATCGAGTCGGTCGGCGGCGTCGATGCAGCGAAGCGGGTGCAGGCCGGCGAGGCTTTCGACGTGGTCTTCCTGGCCTCCGATGCCATCGACAAGCTGGCCGCCGCCGGGGCCGTGGTCGCGGGCAGCAGGGTCGACCTGGTGCATTCGGGCGTCGCGGTGGCCGTCAAGGCCGGTGCCGCCCGACCCGCCATCGATTCCGAAGCGGCGGTGCGCGCCGCCGTGCTGGCCGCGCCCACCATCGGCTACTCGACCGGCCCGAGCGGCGTCGCGCTGCAGCGCCAGTTCGAGCGCTGGGGCATCGCCGACGAGATCAAGGCCCGCACCGTGCAAGCGCCGCCCGGCGTGCCGGTCGGCGCGCTGGTGGCCAAGGGCGAAGTGGCGCTGGGCTTCCAGCAACTGAGCGAGCTGATGCACCTGGAAGGCATCGCCGTGCTCGGCCCGCTGCCCGACGCGATCCAGATCACCACCACCTTTTCCGCGGGCCTGTGCACCGCATCGAAGCAGGCCGGCGAAGTCCGCCGCATGCTGGCCTTCATGGCCTCGCCAGAGGCCGCTGCCGCCAAGCGCCGCCAGGGCATGGACCCGGCCTGACCCCATCGCCGCCACCGCAACATCACGAGGAAATGCATCCATGATCATCGACTGCCACGGTCACTACACCACCGCGCCCAAGGCGCTCGAAACCTGGCGCAACCAGCAGATCGCCGGCATCAAGGACCCGTCGGCCAGCCCGAAGGTCGCCGACCTGAAGATCAGCGACGACGAGCTGCGCGAAAGCATCGAGACCAACCAGCTGCGCCTGATGAAGGAACGCGGCAGCGACCTGACGCTGTTCTCGCCGCGCGCCAGCTTCATGGCGCATCACATCGGCGACTTCAACGTGTCGTCGACCTGGGCCGCCATCTGCAACGAGCTGTGCTTCCGCGTGAGCCAGCTCTTCCCCGATCACTTCGTCCCGGTGGCGATGCTGCCGCAGTCGCCCGGCGTCGACCCGGCTACCTGCATCCCCGAACTCGAGAAGTGCATCCAGCAGTACGGCAACGTCGGCATCAACCTGAATCCCGATCCTTCCGGCGGCCACTGGCAATCGCCGCCGCTGTCGGACAAGCACTGGTTCCCCATCTACGAGAAGATGGTCGAGTACGACATCCCGGCCATGATCCATGTCAGCACCAGCTGCAACCCCGCCTTCCACACCACCGGCGCCCACTACCTGAATGCCGACACCACGGCCTTCATGCAGTGCCTGACCTCGGACCTGTTAAAGGAATTCCCGACGCTGCGCTTCCTGATCCCGCACGGCGGCGGCGCGGTGCCCTACCACTGGGGCCGCTTCCGCGGACTGGCGCAAGAGCTCAAGAAGCCGCTGCTCGGCGAACACCTGCTGAACAACATCTATTTCGACACCTGCGTCTACCACCAGCCCGGCATCGACCTGCTGAACACGGTGATCCCGGTCAAGAACGTGCTGTTCGCCTCGGAGATGATCGGCGCGGTGCGCGGCATCGACCCCGAGACCGGCCACTACTACGACGACACCAAGCGCTACATCGAATCGTCGAAGCTGCTCAGCGCTGAAGACCGCCACCAGATCTACGAAGGCAACACGCGCCGCGTGTTCCCCCGGCTCGACGCCCTGCTCAAGAAGAAAGGCAAGTAAGCAAATGACCACCCTTGGAGTCGTCCACCGCAACATCGCGCGCGCCGACCGCGCCGCGACCGAACAGATGGCCCGCTATGGCTCGGCCACCGTCCACGAGGCCATGGGCCGCGTCGGCCTGATGAAGCCCTACATGCGCCCGATCTATCCGGGCACGCAGGTCTCGGGCACCGCCGTCACCGTGCTGCTGCAGCCGGGCGACAACTGGATGATGCATGTGGCCGCCGAGCAGATCCAGCCGGGCGACATCGTGGTGGCCGCGGTCACCGCCGAATGCACCGACGGCTATTTCGGCGACCTGCTGGCCACCAGCTTCATGGCGCGCGGCGCGAAGGCCCTGGTCATCGACGCCGGCGTGCGCGACGTGAAGACGCTGCAGGAAATGGGCTTTCCGGTGTGGAGCCGGGCCATCAGCTCGAAGGGCACGATCAAGGCCACGCTGGGCTCGGTGAACATCCCGATCGTCTGCGCCGGCGTGCTGGTCAACCCGGGCGACGCGATCGTCGCGGACGACGACGGCGTCACGGTGGTGCCGGCCGACTGGGCGCGCAAGACCGCCGACGCGGCCGCCGCCCGCGAAGCCAACGAAGGCGAGAAGCGCGCCAAGCTGGCCTCCGGCGTGCTGGGCCTGGACATGTACAACATGCGCGAGCCGCTGGCCAAGGCCGGCCTCAAGTACATCGACTGAATCGAGGCAACCGCCATGACCGAATTCACCAAGACCCCCGGCTGGCTCGACTGGTACGCCGGCCCCAGCAAGCCCCGCTTCAAGCTGCCGCCCGGCAGCGTCGACGCCCATTGCCACGTGTTCGGCCCGGGCAACGAATTCCCCTTCGCGCCCGAGCGCAAGTACACGCCCTGCGACGCCAGCAAGGCGCAGCTGTTCGCGCTGCGCGACCACCTGGGCTTCGACAAGAACGTGATCGTCCAGGCCACCTGCCACGGCGCCGACAACAGCGCGATGGTCGATGCCCTGAAGCATTCGAACAACCGTGCCCGCGGCGTCGCCACGGTCAAGCGCAGCGTTACCGACCAGCAGTTGAAGGACATGCATGCGGCCGGCGTGCGCGGCGTGCGCTTCAACTTCGTCAAGCGCCTGGTCGACTTCACGCCCAAGGACGAGCTGATGGAGATCGCCGCGCGCATCGCGCCGCTGGGCTGGCATGTGGTGATCTATTTCGAGGCGGTCGACCTGCCCGAGCTGTGGGACTTCTTCACCTCGCTGCCGACCACGGTGGTGGTCGACCACATGGGTCGGCCCGACGTGAGCAAGCCGGTGGATGGTCCCGAGTTCGAGCTCTTCATCAAGTTCATGCGCGAGTACCCGAACGTCTGGTCGAAGGTCAGCTGTCCCGAGCGCCTGAGCGTCTCCGGCCCACCCGCGCTGAACGGCGAGCAGAACGCGTACCGCGACGTGGTGCCCTTCGCGCGCCGCATCGTCGAGACCTTCCCGGACCGCGTGCTGTGGGGCACCGACTGGCCGCACCCGAACCTGAAGGACCACATGCCGGACGACGGCCTGCTGGTCGACTTCATCCCGCACATCGCGACCACCGCCGAACTGCAGCGCAAGCTGCTGGTCGACAACCCCACCCGCCTGTATTGGGGAAACTGAGATGTCACTCGACAAGCCCTACCTGGACGTGCCCGGCACGACCATCTTCGATGCCGAGCAATCGCGGCTCGGCTACCACCTCAACCAGTTCTGCATGTCGCTGATGAAGGCCGACAACCGCGCCCGCTTCAAGGCCGACGAGCGCGCCTACCTCGACGAATGGCCGATGAGCGAGGACCAGAAGCAGGCGGTGCTCGCCCGCGACCTGAACCGCTGCATCGCGCTCGGCGGCAACATCTACTTCCTGGCCAAGATCGGCGCCACCGACGGCAAGAGCTTCCAGCAGATGGCCGGCAGCATGACCGGCATGACCGAAGAGGCCTATCGCGACATGATGATCAACGGCGGCCGCTCGGTCGAAGGCAATCGCCGCATCGGCGAGCAACAAGGGGAGAAGAAATAGTGGCTCACATCAGCGCCAGCGTCTATACGTCGCACGTGCCCGCCATCGGCGCGGCACTCGATCTCGGCAAGTCGCACGAGCCGTACTGGAAGCAGGTCTTCGACGGCTACGAGTATTCGAAGCAGTGGCTCAAGGAACAGAAGCCTGACGTCATCTTCCTGGTCTTCAACGACCATGCGACCGCCTTCAGCCTGGACATGATCCCGACCTTCGCGATCGGGACCGCGCCCGAGTTCATCCCGGCCGACGAAGGCTGGGGCCCGCGCCCGGTGCCCAAGGTGATCGGCCATCCGAAGCTGGCCTCGCACATCGCGCAGTCGGTGATCCAGCAGGACTTCGACCTGACCATCGTCAACAAGATGGATGTCGACCATGGCCTCACCGTGCCGCTGAGCCTCATGACCGGCAAGCCGCAGGCCTGGCCCTGCCCGGTGATTCCATTTGCGGTCAACGTGGTGCAGTACCCGGTGCCGAGCGGCCAGCGCTGCTACAACCTGGGCAAGGCGATCCGCAAGGCCATCGAGAGCTACGACGAGGATCTCAACGTGCAGATCTGGGGCACCGGCGGCATGAGCCACCAGCTGCAGGGCCCGCGCGCCGGCCTGATCAACAAGGAATTCGACAACGCCTTCCTCGACGACCTCATCAACGACCCCGACGCGCTGGCGCGCAAGCCGCACATCGACTACGTGCGCGAAGCCGGCAGCGAGGGCATCGAACTCGTGATGTGGCTGATCGCCCGCGGCGCGATGGACGACGCGGCCGGCGGACCCAAGCCGGTGCTGAAGCACCGCTTCTACCATGTGCCTGCCTCGAACACTGCGGTGGGCCACCTGATCCTGGAGAATTCCCAATGAGCAAGACCATCAAGGTCGCCCTGGCCGGCGCGGGCGCGTTCGGCATCAAGCATCTCGACGGCATCAAGCTGATCGACGGCGTGGAAGTCGTGTCGCTGGTGAGCCGCGACATCGAGAAGACCCGCGAGGTCGCCGACAAGTACGGCATCGGCCACGTGAGCACCGAGCTGGCCGACAGCCTGGCATTGAAGGAAGTCGACGCGGTCATCCTCTGCACGCCGACCCAGATGCATGCCGAGCAGTCGATCCAGTGCATGAAGGCCGGCAAGCATGTGCAGGTCGAGATCCCGCTGGCCGACAGCCTGAAGGGTGCGCAGGAAGTGGTCGATCTGCAGAAGAAGACCGGCCTGGTCGCGATGTGCGGCCACACCCGTCGCTTCAACCCCAGCCACCAGTACGTGCACCAGAAGATCGCGGCCGGCGAGTTCCAGATCTACCAGATGGACGTGCAGACCTACTTCTTCCGCCGCACCAACATGAACGCGCTCGGCCAGCCGCGCAGCTGGACCGACCACCTGCTGTGGCACCACGCGGCGCACACGGTGGACCTGTTCGCCTACCAGTGCGGCAGCCCGATCGTGAGGGCCAATGCGGTGCAAGGCCCGATCCATCCCTCGCTGGGCATCGCCATGGACATGAGCATCCAGCTGCAGGCCGCCAACGGCGCGATCTGCACGCTGAGCCTCAGCTTCAACAACGACGGCCCGCTCGGCACCTTCTTCCGCTACATCGGCGACAGCGCCACCTACATCGCGCGCTACGACGACCTCTACACCGGCAAGGAAGAGAAGATCGACGTCAGCAAGGTGGCGGTCAGCATGAACGGCATCGAGCTGCAGGACCGCGAATTCTTCGCCGCCATCCGCGAAGGCCGCGAGCCCAATTCGAGCGTGTCCCAGGTGCTGGCCTGCTACCAGGTGCTGCACGACCTGGAGCAGCAGTTCAGCGCTCGATGAAGTCGCGCCGCATCGGCCCCTTCCAGGTCGGCGAGATCGGCCTGGGATGCATGAACCTGAGCCACGCCTACGGCACGCCGCCTTCGCCCGAGCAGGGCGAGCGGGTGCTGCTGGCGGCGCTCGATGCCGGCGTGACGCTGATCGACACGGCGGCGCTCTACGGCTTCGGCGCCAACGAGAAGCTGATCGGCCGCGTGCTCAAGGGCCAGCGAAGCCGCTTCACGCTGGCCAGCAAGGGCGGGATGGCCGGCGTGGCCTTCGATGACGGCGTCAAGCGCGTGATCGATGGCCGGCCCGAGGCCATCCGACGCGACTGCGAGAACAGCCTGCGCCACCTGCAGGCCGAGGTCATCGACCTCTACTACCTGCATCGCTGGGACAAGAAGGTGCCGATCGAGGACAGCGTCGGCGCCATCGCCGACCTGGTCGCAGCCGGCAAGGTGCGGGCCATGGGCCTCTCGGAAGTGTCGGCCGCGAGCATCCGCCGCGCCCATGCGGTGCATCCGGTGAGCGCGGTGCAGACCGAGTATTCGCTGTGGACGCGCAACCCCGAGATCGCGGTGCTCGACGCCTGCCGCGAGATCGGCGCCGCCTTCGTGGCCTTCAGCCCGGTGGCGCGCGGCTTCCTGTGCGACGCCCTGCCCGGGGTGGCCGCGCTCGACGCCAAGGACATCCGCCGCGCCATGCCGCGCTTCGCGCCCGACAACTACGCCGCCAACCTGCGGCTGCTGCCTTCGTACCGGGCGCTGGCCCGCGAGGCCGACTGCACGCCGGCGCAACTGGCGCTGGCCTGGCTGCTGCAGAAGGCGCCGCACATCGTGCCGATCCCGGGCACGACCAGCGTGCCGCATCTGCTGGAGGACGTCGACGCCGCGAACGTCGCGCTGGCCCCGTCGCTGGTCGCCAGGCTCGAAGCATTGATCGGCCAGGCCACGGTGAGCGGGCATCGCTACAGCGCGCAGAGCGCCTCCGAGGTCGATACCGAGGAGTTCTGAACGGCGCGGCGTTGCTTCAATAGCCGCTCGGACCGGGCGGCGCCGGCGGCGCATGGCCTGCGCGCATCGCCGCTACCGCCTGCTGTGCAGCCGCCGCCATCAGCCGCGCATCCGAACCCACGGTGGTGAACTGGAAACCCTTTGCGATGCGCGCCAGCGCGCCCTGCGGGTTGCCGTTGTGGATGCCGGCCACCACGCCATGGGCCTTGGCGCGCTCCAGGATGTGGTCGATGGCCTGCTGCGCCTTCGGGTCCACGTCGTCGAAGACCGGCCGGCAGCCCAGGGCCAGCGACAGGTCGGACGGGCCGATGTAGATGGCGTCCAGCCCTTCGACCGAGAGGATGTCGTCCAGGTTGTCGAGAGCCTGCGCGGTCTCGATCATCGCGAAAGAGACGATGGTGTCGTTGGCCTGCTGCGGGTAGTCGGCGCCGCCGTAGAGCAGCGCCCGGATCGGGCCGAAGCTGCGCGTGCCGCGCGGCGCGTAGTGGGTCCAGGCGACCAGCTTCTGCGCGTCCTCGCGCGTGTTGACCATCGGACAGATCACGCCGTAGGCACCGGCGTCGAGGGTCTTCATGAGGATGCCCGGCTCCAGCCAGGGCACGCGCACCAGCGGCACCGTGTCGGTGGTCGAGATGGCCTGCAGCATGGTCACCATCGCGGCATAGTCGACCACCCCGTGCTGCAGGTCGATGGTCAGCGAATCCCAGCCCTGGTGGGCCATGGTCTCGGCCGAGAAGCTGTTGGCGATGGCCAGCCATCCGTTGACGGCGGCGCCGCCCGATTTCCAGATCTCGCGCAATCGATTGGGGCGCATGCTCGTCTCCTCGGTGTTGTCGAACTGGTCGCCGAGGGCGTTCAGCCCGCTGCCACTTCGTGCTTCGCCATCAATTCCAGCGCCTTGACCAGCGCCGAATGATCGAGCTGGTCCCAGCCGTTGGCGGCGCAGGCGCCCATCAGCTGGGCAGCACCGGCGGTCTGCGGCAGGGCCACGCCGATCGCCCTGGCACCGGCCAGCGCAAGGTTCAGGTCCTTCTGGTGCAGCCCGATGCGGAAGCCCGGGTTGAAGGTGCGCTTGATCATGCGTTCGCCGTGCACCTCGAGGATGCGGCTCGAGGCGAAGCCGCCCATCAGCGCCTGCCGCACCTTGGCCGGGTCGGCGCCGGCCTTGCTCGCGAAGAGCAGAGCCTCGCCGACCGCCGCGATGTTCAGCGCGACGATGATCTGGTTGGCCACCTTGGTGGTCTGGCCGTCGCCGACGCCGCCGACATGGGTGATGTTCTTGCCCATCAGCTCGAACAGCGGCCTGGCCTTGGCGAAGGCTTCGTCGGTGCCGCCGACCATGATGGTCAGGCTGGCCGCCTTGGCGCCCACCTCGCCGCCGGAGACCGGCGCGTCGAGGTAGTCGCAGCCCAGGTCGTTGATCTTCTTCGCGAAGGCCTTGGTCTCGATCGGCGAGATGCTGCTCATGTCGATCACCGTCTTGCCTTTGGACAGGCCCGCCGCCACGCCGTCGGCGCCGAACAGCACCGCCTCGACGTCGGGCGTGTCGGGCACCATGAGGATCACGCAGTCGGCCTTGCTTGCGACTTCGCGCCCGTTGGCGCAGGCCACCGCCTTGCTGGCGGCGATGTCGGCATGGACCTTGGCGCGCTTGACGTAGAAGAGTTCGTGGCCGGCGTTGACGAGATGCAGCGCCATGGGCGCGCCCATGATGCCGAGGCCGATGAATCCGATCTTCATGATGTTCTCCGTTTTTGGATGCAGGGGGTGGTGGATGTTGGTCTGTCGCGGCGGCTTTGTCCAAGCCTTCTCAGGTCACTGGTGCGGGATTGAACAGCACCAATGCGTTGTGCAGCTTCCAGTGCTCGGCCCAGGTCTTCCTGCGGCCGCTGGCGACGTCCAGCATCAGGCGGAACATCTCCCAGCCGACCTCGGCGATGGTCTTCTCGCCGGTGGCGATGGTGCCCGCGTCCACGTCCATCAGGTCGTGCCAGCG
>Ga0265327_10001337_pt1 | contig 31965 bp, 34 predicted proteins | sample 41621metaG_FD_202089 | JGI IMG/M metagenome (GOLD analysis project Ga0265327, IMG submission 202089) | Rhizosphere microbial communities from Carex aquatilis grown in University of Washington, Seatle, WA, United States - 4-16-21 metaG | ecosystem: Host-associated > Plants > Roots > Rhizosphere...
GCAAAAATGCGGCGCGCCGGGCTACTCGCCTCTGAAAGAGGCTTGGGCTGCTCGGGCAGTGCCCAGTGTTCCGTGACTCGTCAGGTCAGGCAACCATGTTGACACTCGCAAATGCAACCTAACATCCGAGCGGCTGCGCCGAGCCTTCCCGGGCCGATGAACATCTGACACAGACGGGCGGCGGCCCTGGTGGACGTGCGGGTGCTGGATCACCTGATCGTCGCGGGCAGCACGGTCCTGTCGATGGCCGAGCGAGGGCTTCTGTGACGCGGGGCCTTCGGGCCCTTGCGTCCTGGCGCCGACCCGCCTTACGTGCGTGGCACGTCGGCGTCTGCCACGCCCTCGCCCTTGGGCAGAAGACTCACCGCCCAGTGGCCGCCTTGCTCCTGCTGGGGAGCCAGCAGGTCGTAGGTCTTGACCATGTTCAACAGTCCCGAGTGGCCGTAGGTCTGGGGCGAGAAGGCCGGGTCGGTGCGCTTGAGGTACTGGCCCAGTACACCCAGGCCGACCTTGCCTTCGGACGTGTCGCTGGCGAGCAGGGTTACGGCCTCGACCAGGAAGCGTGGCCGGCGCTTCGGCGCCGGTTTGGGCGGCTCCTGCTTCGGCGGCTCGGCCTTGGCCGGCTCCGCTTTTGCGGTGGCTTTCGGCGCGGCCTCGACAACCGCTTCCGCGGGGGGGGCGGGACGCGTCCATTCGAAGAACTGGTCGCTGGCGTTGCGCAGGGCGTCGGGCGTCTTGGGTTCGCCGACGATGCAGACCGTGGCGCCACGCTCGCGCAGTTTGCGGCACAGGTAGGCGAAGTCGGAGTCGCTGGTGACCAGACAGAAGGTGTCGACCCGTTGGTCGAAGAGCGCTTCCAGTGCGTCCAGCGCCAGGGCGATGTCGGCGGTGTTCTTGCCGGCGGCGTACTGGTATTGCAGGCAGGGTGTGAAGGCCAGGCGCACCAGGGCGTCCTGCCACTTGTTGGCCAGCGTGCCCTGGTTGCCGTAGCCGCGGCGCAGCACGACGCGGCCGAACTGCGCCACCATGCGCAGCGCGTGTTCGAGGATGTCGGGCGGCACGTTGTCGCAGTCGACCAGGACGGCCACGCGTGTTTCTGTTGTCGGGGTGGTGCTCATTCGGGGTTTCGTGCTGCTGGGTTGAACTGGTCATGACAAGTAGCTGATTCCGGGCGTCTCCGGCCTCGCGGACGTGGCCGGCCGCGCTGTCGTGCTGCGCATCGAGCCACCTTCGGCGTCTCGCCCCATCCGGGCTTCCATCGTTCCCTCGCTCCGCTCGGCTGACGCCTTCGGCCCGGCTTGCTGGTCCGGGCCTGCGCGCTTCGCTTGCGTGGGGTCGGCGAAGAAGGCGGCCGTTGCCTGTCCACTCATCTTTCCTGACCTCATCACCTTGTGCGCGACTGTAGCCCGCGGCCATGTGCCGTCAAGGCGCGCCAGGCCGTGTCCTCGGCTGCGCCTGCGGGCCGCACCACCCTGGCGCTTTCCTCCTTGACCGCACCCGGCCGCGCGCTCCCGACGTCGCGGGCGATGAACTCAGGAAAGACGGTGGCAACGAGGCCAGCCGGGTTCTTCGTGCCGACCCCACCGGAAGACCCGAAGAAGGCTCCGAATCTAGGAATCCGGTGGGGGTTCTTCAACAGCCAACTTCATTGGAGAAAGACCATGCAACTTGCTTCTCGCTTCGCCAACCACTCGCCGGTGCTGCGCTCGGAACACCCCTTGTCGGACGATCAGATCAGGGCCGTGGCCCCATCCATCTTTGCGGGCGCGCCTCATGGCAGCCGCTCGGAGCGCTACAGCTACATCCCCACGGCCGCCGTGCTGACCGAACTGAGAGGGGAGGGCTTCGAGCCCTTCATGGTGTGCCAGACCCGCGTGCGGCAGGAAGGGCGGCGCGACTTCACCAAGCACATGATCCGGCTGCGCCACGCCAGCCAGATCAACGGCCGCGAGGCCAACGAAATCATTCTGCTGAACTCGCACGACGGCACCAGCAGCTACCAGATGCTCGCGGGCATGTTCCGCTTCGTCTGCCAGAACGGGCTGGTGTGCGGCGACACGGTGGCGGATGTGCGCGTGCCCCACAAGGGCGATGTCGCAGGCCATGTCATTGAGGGCGCCTATGAGGTCTTGAACGGCTTCGACCGGGCGCAGGACTCGCGCGAGGCCATGCAGGCGATCACGCTGGATGCCGGGGAATCGGAGGTGTTCGCCCGTGCCGCGCTGACCCTCAAGTACGACGACCCGGAGAAGCCCGCGCCCATCACGGAAACGCAAATCCTGATGCCGCGTCGCCCGGACGACGAGCGCCGCGACCTGTGGAGCGTATTCAATCGGGCGCAGGAAAACCTTATCAAAGGCGGCTTGAACGGCCGTGCCGCGAACGGTCGCCGCCAGAGCACGCGCCCCGTGCAGGGCATCGACCAGAACCTGCGCCTGAACCGCGCCCTGTGGCTGCTGGCCGATGGCATGCGCCAGCTCAAGGCCTGAACCCGAGCCCGGAGGGGCGCGCAGCCCCTCCATTCATTCCCCGGTTTTACGTCTTTCATATTTTCCGATTGGAGCTACACCATGAACACCGCTACCCTTGAAGAAACCCAGGCTTTGGGTGCAGCCGCTCCTGCGGCTTCCGCTGCTGGCACCATCGTCACGACGACCGCTCTCGTCGTACCCTACGAACTGCACCTGATCCCGCTGTCCCGGCTGCGGCCATCGAGCCGCAATGTGCGCAAGAGCGGCGGCACGTCGATCCCCGAACTGGCGGCGAGCATCGCGCGGGTCGGGCTGCTGCAGAACCTGACCGTCATCGCGTCCGTGGAAGGCGAGCATTTCGAAGTCGTCGCGGGCAAGCGGCGACTGGCGGCGTTGAAACTGCTGGTCAAGCGCCGCAAGCTGGACAGGCACCATCCGGTGCCTTGCCTGCAAGTCCCCGATGCATCGGCCCGCACCGTGAGCCTGACCGAGAACGTGCAGCGTGAAGCCATGCACCCGGCCGACCAGTTCGAGGCCTTCGCGGCGCTGGTGGCCGAGGGCCGGCCGGTCGAAGACATCGCGGCGGATTTCGGGGTCACGCCGCTGGTGGTGCAGCGGCGACTGAAACTCGCCAATGTGTCGCCGCGCCTCATGGCCGACTACCGGGCCGATGAAGTCACGCTGGACCAGTTGATGGCGCTGGCGATCACCGATGACCATGTGGCGCAGGAAGCGGCGTTCTACGAGTCGCCGCACTGGCAGCGCAGTCCGCAGGCGTTGCGCGATCACCTGACTCATGAAGAGATCGAGGTAACCCGGGATGGGCTGGCGCGCTTCGTGGGCGCGGAGGCCTACGAGGCGGCAGGCGGCGGCGTGCGGCGTGACCTGTTCTCGGATGCGCAGCAAGGGGTCTATCTGACCGATCCCGTCTTGCTGGAGACGCTTGCGCGGGACAAGCTAGCCGCTGCGGCCGAGGCGGTCCACGCCGAGGGCTGGGGCTGGGTGGAGGTCGCGCCGCGCGCCACGGCTTCGGAACTGCATGCGTTCCAGCGGGCGCGCCGCACGCGCCGTGAACCGTTCTCGTGGAACTTTCCTGGTCGACCGGCTTGAATCTGGACTGCCTCTGGGTCCATGCCGGAGCGCCGGTGCTCGAGTCGCGGCGCCGGACCATGCGTCCTTTCGGGATCAGATCCACGCCCACGGCCTTGTATTTGCCGCGAATCCTGGCGCGGGCACGGCGGCGCTTCTCTTCGTTCCGCTCGCCTCGGGCTTCCTCGCCGCAACCGTGCAGCCCGACAAATTTCCCCGACCTGCGGTCTTCCTCGCGAGACAAATTTCTCGGGCCTCCCGGTCCTCCACTCGCGTTGCGGCCTTCGGTGCGACGCGCCCGGACCCGCGCCGTCCGGATCACGCCAAGGCCGCGATGGGCGCGGACCTGGTCAACTTCGAAAGGACTTCATCATGGCCAACATCGGCACCTTCACCGCACAAAGCAACGGCTTCGCCGGCACGGTTCGCACCCTGGCGCTCAACGTCAAGGTCAGGTTCGCTCCCAGCGACAAGGAAAGCGAGAACGCCCCCGACTACCGCATCGTGGCGGGCACTGGCTACGAGATCGGCGCGGCGTGGAAGAAGGTCAGCAAGGCGGACCGGGCCTACCTGTCGGTGACGCTGGACGACCCGTCGTTCCCGGCGACCATCTATGCCCGCTTGGTCGAAGGCGAGGACGGCGCGCACAACCTGATCTGGTCGCGCAGCAAGGGCGACTGAGCGTCGCCCGGCGCCCCGCCTACAGGCGGGGCGCTTTTTCCGCAGGATTCTTCAACGATCCGCGCCTGGTCGCGGGCCGGCCATTCTGCGCTCGCACTGATCTGCGCAAAGACGCGTGCACGCCGATGCGCATTTCCCGATCTCAGGATGCTCGGATGGTCGTTGTTCCGCCTTCGCGGTTTTGTGGATGTACCCGTTGCTGTAGATACGCGAAGGCGGCTCTACGGGTTTGTAGGTCTGCGAAGAGACGCTTCTCGGGTTCTACGAATCGGCGTGCATCCGCATCGAGCGTCTCCCGGCAATGCCGGGCCGCGCTGTCGCGCTGCGCATCGAGCCGCCGATGGCGTCTCGCCCCTTTCGGGCTTCCATCGCTGACGCCTTCTTCCTTCACTTCGTTCTCGGCCTGCGCGCTTCGCTTGCCACAACACAAGGAGTAGGGGCTGGCTTGCTGTTCCCTTCATCGTTGCACGGCGTTCTTGCCGTCAAGGTCTGCGCGCACCTCGTGCGCTTGCGGCCGTGGCCGTCTGCGAACCCTGACGGCTGCGCTGCGCCGTGCGGCTTTGGTCTCGGGCAATCCCGCCCGGCATCCTTTTCAAGGACAGACCATGACGAACCTTCTCACCGACGATCAACGCGAGCAGCTGCTGGCCAACGGCCGGCAATCCGCCGAGAACCCCCACTTCGACCCACTGCCGGTCGTCAAGCTCTTTACGCCCGACGCGGGTGCGACGTGGTTGCTGAGCGAACTCGATTCCGAAGAGACTGCCTTCGGACTGTGTGACCTGGGGCAAGGCTTTCCTGAACTCGGCTATGTGAGCTTGTCGGAGCTGAAGGGTCTGCGCGGGAAATGGGGCCTGCCTATTGAGCGCGATCTTCACTTCGTCGCCGACAAGCGCCTGAGCGGCTATGCGCGCGAAGCGCGACTGGCCGGGCGTATCGTGGCATAGCGCCGCAGGCATCAGCCGTCCGTGGACGGCTGATGCCATTCCTTCGGCAGCCTGGCCTCGGTCTCGAGCATCAGCTCGCCGGCGGTGCGGCCGAGCGCGCGCGCAATCTTCAGCACAAGGGCCAGCGTGGGCATGTGCTGGCCACGCTCGATCTTTCCCATGTGGGAACGCTCAATGCCTGCGAGGTGCGCCAATGTCTCCTGGGCAATGCCGTCTTCGGTTCGTGTCGCGCGCACCGCAGCGCCGAAGGCGCGGGCGGGCGCAACCTCGAAGGTTGTCGCTCCGACCGGTCGGCCGCGCTGGATAGCTCGCTTCTGCATGGACAGAAGCGTCAGGTTTCAGCACAATTTAAACCACGTTATCTTTAACTCTAGTCCCCGCTCACTGCGGGCCGTCTTGCTTCCGGATCGACGTTTGGTTCGGCGTGCAGTCCGCGCCTACTTTCTTGTCCCGGCTGGTGGCAGTAGCATCCGGGACCCCTGCGAGGAAGAAGCTCATGACTTTTCTGACTGAATGGCAGCGCACCCAAATGCTCGGCAATGGCGCGGCCCGCGCGCGCGGCGAAGCGGTGGATCCGTTGCCTGTCGTCAAGCTCTACACGCTGGATGCGGGGCTGGTCTGGCTGCTGACCGAACTGGACCCCGATGGGGACAAGGCCTATGGGCTGTGCGATGCGGGTACGGGCTTTCCGGAGCTGGGGTACGTGAGCTTGTCGGGACTTGAGGACGTGCGTGGTCCGAAGGGCCTGCGCGTCGTGGTCGATCCGCACTTCGAGCCGCGCCGGAATTTGTCGGCCTATGTTGCCGACGCAGTCCGCGACGGCTCGATCAACGACTGACTCGTGTGCAGGAAGTCGCGTTCTTGCGAGGTAGCCTCGCTGGAATGTGACCCGCTCGGCTTGGAGCTCTGGCAGCATCTTTCGAACAGGAGGATCCCTGCCCGTGACGATGCTCGACGTTGACGATCTCCCGCGCGCTCCCTGGGGCGTGTCGGCCGCCTACCTTTACATCCTGGACCTCGATGGTCGTGCGCTTGCGTGGGAGTATCTGCGCCGCCATCCGCAGTACCGGGCGGACTGGATAGGGGGGCGTAGCACATCGTTCGAGCGATGGGGGTTGCGACGGCGCGGAAGATCCACGCCTCGACGCACGCGTAGCGCAGCCGCTGTGGAACACGCCCACTGACGAATTGCTGAACGTGCGGGCCTCGCAGACCCGCGGCGTGACATCCAATAGCTCAGGCCAGGAGACCTTCGATCTCTGGCGCGTGCCGGGACGCAAGCGCCTGGCGCTCGGCGTTTCCGGTCTGACCCTGGCGGCCGAGATCTCAGAGCGGCGCCTGCGATGGGCGCTGGCCGATGACCTGGCCGATGGCGCTACCTATGCCTGCACCATCCCACTCGGCCCCGACCTGCTTGGCCGGCTTGAGACCTTTCACGCGAAGGCACGGGCACTGGAGGGTCATGCGCCGACCTCACCACCCTCGCGGCCCGCTACCCGAGCGATGATGGTGCACCTTCGCGCCTTGCAGGCGCTCGATGCCGCGCAGGACGGCGCGTCGCACCGCGACATTGCCCAGACCCTGTTCGGTCTGGAAGAGGTGGTGTTGCGCTGGCATGAGGACGGCGAACTCCGCGCGCAGGTTCGACACCTGCTGCGACGTGGGCAGGCGTACATGGACGGTGACTATCTGACGCTGGCGGGCTTCAGGCGCACTGAAGCGAAACGCCCCGGAGACGAAGTACCCCACTGAATATCTCCCTCCCCGGATCGGACCTCGATCCGGAGACTGCCTCCATTGGGCTGTGAATGGTTTGCAGCCGATCCACAGCGATGGAGGCCTTCATGGCAGTCAGCAGTTCGTTTCCTTCCCGCATGGCATCAGCGGCTACGCCGCAGCCTGCCGCCACTTCAGCTGCTTCTGCGGCAGCCACGAATCCCGAGTTCCTGACCACTGAAGAAGCCGGTGCGTTCCTGCGGCTTTCGCCGCGCACGCTGGAAAAACAGCGCGTGCTGGGCGGCGGCCCGCGCTTTCGCAAATTCGGTGCGCGCGTGGTCTATGCGGCCGCGGACCTGCGCGCCTGGGCCGATCGGCACGCCTATGGCATGACCTCCGACCCCGGGTACGTGCAGAGGGATTCAGTGCGCTGACCACGCGTCAATTCATCGAACCACAGGCAGACCGCCATGGCGAAGCCCTCGAGCGAACGCGCACAGCTGTCGCTGTTTCGCGCGCTGCCGGCCGGCGACATGGCGCCACGCGATGCACAGGACCTGATGGCCTACCCCTTCTTCTCGCTCGCCAAGTCGCGGCGAACCGTGCCGATCCGCTTTGACGCCGGTGGCATTTGGCTCACCGTCGAAGGCGTTCCCGAACACGGCATCGCCACGATCTGGGATGCCGACGTGCTGATCTGGGCCGCCAGCCAGATCGTGCAGGCGCGCGACCAGGGGATCGTTCCGTCACGGCTGATGGTCGCCACACCCCACGAGATCCTGCGCTTCGCGCAACGCGGCACCGGACAGACCGACTATCGGATGCTCAGGGCGGCGATGGACCGGCTGCAGTCCACCACGGTGGCCACTTCCATTCGCCAGCCGGATTGCCTCAAGGGCGGCAAGCGCACGCACCGTTTCTCGTGGATCAACGAATGGAAGGAGCACGTCCGGCCTGACGGCCGCTCCGATGGCATCGAACTCATCCTCGCTGACTGGTTCTTCTCGGGCGTCATGGACAACGCGCTTGTGCTGACGTTGGACCCGGCGTATTTCCGACTTTCAGGTGGCATCGAGCGCTGGCTGTATCGGCTGGTGCGCAAGCACGGCGGCAGGCAGCACGACGGCTGGAAATTCGACCTGCGGCACCTGCACCTCAAGTCTGCGAGCCTGCAGCGCTACAGCGACTTCACGCTGCACCTGCGCCGTCTCGTGCGGCGCCAGTCCCTGCCGGGCTACTGGTTGTCCATCGAGCGCGCGGGAAGCATCGAGTCGCTGCATTTCCGGAGCTGGTCCCGCAGCATGCCGGACGCGGACTTGTCCACTGGCGCTGTTGAACAGTCTGTGGAGAACCTGTGAGCGGGCTCGGGGAATCGCCCGCATGCCATTCGGGTAATCACACGCAAAAGGCTCGGGTAATCACACGTACGCATCGGCCGCCAGGCCGCGCCCAGCAACGGTTTCGGCCTCCCTTAACTTACTAACTGAATTCATAACTTATGGATAAAAGGGAAAACCGCGCTGCCCAACAAAACGGCAGTGTTTCCACCGAAGCACTCGAAAACCGCTTGCCAGGAAGACAAGGCAGTCCGGGTAAGGTCATCGCGCTGCTGAACCAGAAAGGCGGCGCAGGCAAGACTACGCTCGCCACGCACCTCGCGGGCGAACTGGCGGTGGGAGGAGGGCGCGTCACGCTGCTCGATGCCGATCCCCAAGGCTCGGCCCTGGACTGGGCACAACGCCGCCTTCAGAATGGCCAGGAACGGCTCTACGGCGTCTTCGGGCTGGCGCGGGACTCGCTGCACCAGGAGGCGCCGCAGATCGCGCTGCAGGCTGACTACGTCGTGATCGATGGGCCGCCCCGGGTCACGGCACTCGCGCGCTCCGCGTTGCTGGCCGCGGACCTGGTGCTGATCCCGGTGCAGCCGAGCGCCTACGATGTGTGGGCCAGTCACGAGATGGTGCAGCTCATCATCGAAGCCCGGGTGTTTCGGCCCGCATTGCGCGCAGCCTTCGTGATCAACCGGCGCGTGGTCGGAACCGTGATCGGCCGCGAGGCACGCGCGGCGCTCGCCGACCAGCCGTTTGCAGCGCTTGCTGCCGAAGTCTCGCAGCGCATCGTCTTCGCCGACAGCGTCGCCGCCGGCCGGCTCGCAGGTGAATCTGCGCCCCGATGTGCGGCGGCGCGCGAGATCGCAGCGCTTGCGCAGGCGGTAAGGGAGGCGTTGTGATGACGGGGCAGACGCCAGCGTCGCCTCCATCGCCGTCGCCTGTCCCGGCGCAGCGGCGTGCGCCAATCGGCCGCAAACCTGCGACCGATCCCGCGTCGGCTTGGATACGGCAGGCCGACGTACCAGATGCGCCGCTGAAGGCATCGCTCTACACCGCGCGTCTCACCATCGACGTGACGCCCGCGCTGCGCGGGCGCATCAAGGTGAGTGCCTTCGAACGCGGCGTCACAACCGCCGAGATGCTGCGCGAATTGCTGGAGCGGGAGTTCGGTGGGGGCACGCCATGAAGCAGCCGCAGGTTCATGGCGCGCAATCCTCGACCCGGCAAGCCATGCCTCCTGGTCCCACACACATTCGTGTCTCGCTCGCCTTCGTCGAGCATCGCGTAAACGTCTGGTTGCGCTTCGGCAAGCCGGTGCACGAGGCCATCCTGGATCGCTGGCGGCGCGTTGCGGTGTTCGAGTCGGGCGCGAGCTGTTGCCGCGTGAAGTGGATCGGCAATGACTATGGCACCGCGCTCTGGCAACTCATGATGTTGCAGGCGCCGATGCGGGTCGATGGCGAGCAGCACGACGTGCAGAGAATCGCCGGCGTCGCACCTGGCGCGCGCATTCTGCTGCGCGCCGATGGCGAGCCGCAGGTCAGGGCAGTGCTCGAGGCGATTGACGCGATCGAGACCCTTGGTATCGATCCTTGCACGGTAGCGGCGACTTATTGGCGCACCATCGGCAACCGGTTGGCCGCACGCCAGCCCCTGCCGGCTTACACGATCGAGCGCCATGCGGCGCATCTTGCACGCGAGGCGCTGCAATGAAGCACCACATTGTCTTCTTATCGATGGGCTTCGGAGCGGCGGCACTCTGTGTGCCAGCCGCGGTGACGATGCCGGTTGCCATCGTCTACAACGCGAGCGACAGTGTGCCGCGCGGCTGGTACCGCATCGGACGCATCGCAGATGCGGACTCGCTGCGCGTCGGCAGCATCGTGCTGGCGCGTCTTCCCGCCGACGCGGCGTTGCTGGCTGCACAGCGCGGGTACCTGCCGAGCAGCGTGCCCATCCTCAAGCGCATCGGGGCCGTGGCGCCGCAGTCTGTGTGCGTTTGGGATCGCATCGTGGCCATCGATGGCGCGATGCTCGCCACCGCGCGGGAGCGGGATGGACTGCATCGGCCGCTGCCCGTCTGGTCGCAGTGCCGGCCCCTCGTCGGGGATGAGTTGTTCTTGCTTAGCAACACGAATCCTGCGTCGTTCGACAGCCGGTATTTCGGTCCCATCGCGGCGTCCGACGTGCTCGGCGTTGCTTGGCCCCTATGGACGTGGAGCAAGTGATGAAGCCCCAGCTGTTCGTGCCGAACGCGCTGCGTCTCTGCGTCGCTGTTGCGTGTGACGTGTCTCCGGAGGCGCGTCCAGCATGCGCAAGGCGAGGGCCGATGTCGTGTTCAAAGATGCGCCGTCCTTGCTGCCGAACTGCGGCCGGGCATGCGCTCGCGCCGCCTTCCGGCGTGCAGATCGCTCCGCGCCAGCGTACAGCGCCCGCTGCACCGCCGCTGCACTTCGTGCAGCGTTGCGCACCCCGTGCGCGGCTGGCGGATTGTCGGAGCCGGGAGCGGATGCGGGAGGCGAAGGCAGAGGGCCAGATAAAGGGGGCGGCACGCGTTGCCCCCGAAATCCAGTCTGCACGTGGATTTGCGGCGGCACTGCGACGGGGCTCGCATGTGCCTTGCAGATACGGGAGCCCGCACGGCAGCGGCGTTTGCCGCGTGCCGTCTTCGATGGAATGCGCCAAGGTGCGCTCGGGGCTTCGGCGTGGCCGGCCGTAAAGAACCGCGGGATGGTGACCGCTTCCGCGTCAAACTCGCGGTCCCGAAGTCGCGCGCCGGGCCAGACTCCCAGCGCTTCATCTCGCAGGTACTCAAGGAGGTGTCGAAGGCCGGCGCCAAGCGCCCCGGCAAGAACGCCGGTCGGCCCGCCAACACCTTCGGCCGAGGCCGTGTCGCAGCCGCCACGGCCGGCCGGCGCCTGGGCGCTAACGCCCGGCGCGTCATCATCAAGAGCCGCGTCGTGGTGCTCCGTCGCGCGGGCCCAAACTCCGTGACCGTCCACCTGCGCTACATAGAGCGCGACGGCGTCACGCGCGATGGGCAGAAGGGCCAGGCCTATGGGCAGGACACCGATGCGGCGGACCTCAAGGCATTCCAGGAGCGCGGATTTGGTCACCGCCACCAGTTTCGTTTCATCGTCTCTCCCGAGGATGGGCTGGAGCTGGAAGACCTCAAGGGCTTCACCCGCCAGCTCATGCGTTGCATGGAGGTCGACTTGGAGACTCGGCTGGACTGGGTGGCCGTCGATCACTGGGACACGGACAACCCGCACACGCACATCGTGCTCAACGGTCGCACCGCCAGCAAGGAGGATCTGGTGATCGCCCCGGACTACATCGCGCACGGCATGCGCCTGCGCGCCAGCGAGATCGCGACCGAGTGGCTGGGGTCGCGCACCGAGGCGGAGATGCGGCAGAGCCTGCTGCGCGAGGTCGACCAGCAGCGGCTGACAAGCCTCGATCGGGCGCTGATCCGGGCAGGCGGCGCGGACGGCATAGACCTGACGGGAAATCCACCAGATCGACAGCGTAAGAACGTGCTTCGGTCACGGCTGCAGCGGCTCGAAGGGATGGGGCTGGCCGAGCGGGTGGATGCGAACCGGTGGAAGCTGCAACTCGGTGTGGCGGCCACGCTCAAGGCCATGGGCGAGCGCGAGGACGTGTTGGACACGATGCGCCGTGCGATCAAGGGGCAGCAGCGTGAACTGGTGGTGCATGACGTGGATGGTCCCAACGCCCGTTCAGTGATCGGCCGCATCGCCGGCAAGGGGCTGGCTGACGAACTGAACGATCGCGGCTATCTAGTGGTCGATGGTATCGATGGCCGGGCGCATTACCTTAAGCTACCGGTCGGAACCGATCTGTCCAAGCTGCCGATGCATGCCATCGTGGAGGCCAAGCCACAGGGGCGGGAGAAGGCTGTAGATCGCAGCATCCTGAAGGCGTCGAAAGACGGCATCTACAGCACGACCAGTCATCTGGCCCAACTCAGGCAGGCCGGAGATCGCGATCCGCAGGCCGCCGCCGAAATCCATCTGCGCCGGCTTGAAGCTCTACGACGCGCGGGCGTGGTGGAGCGCATGGCCGATGGCGTTTGGGAGATTCCGGACGACTTGAGGCACAGAGCGCAGCAGCACGATGCGCAGAGGACGGCAGGCCCCGTTATCGAACTGCGCTCGCACCTGCCTATCGAGCACCAAGTGCGCGCCATCGGCGCGACCTGGCTGGATCGCAATCTGGCGGTTGATGGCGGCGTGGCGAACAAGGGCTTCGGCGCTCAGGTGCACGACGCGATGCAATCCCGCGTGGACTTCCTCGCCGAGCAGGGGCTGGCGGACCGCCGAGGCCAGCGCGTGATCCTCGCGCGCAATTTGCTGGGCACGTTGCGCAGCCGCGAACTGGCAGCCGTAGGCAAGTCGCTGCAAGACCAGATCGGCCAGACATACTGCCCGCTGGAGGACGGCCAGCAGGCCAGCGGCGTCTACCGCCGGTCCCTGCAGCTCACCAGTGGGCGTTTCGCCATGCTCGACGATGGCATGGGTTTCAGCTTGGTGCCATGGAGGCCGGTGATCGAGCAGCGGCTGGGTCAGCAGTTGGCAGCAACGGTGCGCGGCGGCGAAGTGTCTTGGGTAATCGGACGCCAACGCGGGCCTTCCGTTGAATAGGCACTTAGTCCCGTGCCCGTATCGTCGCGCAGTTGCTGCGCGGTGGCAACTCATCCGCTTTCGCCGACTCCGTGATCGCTCACGCCTCGGTTCCTCCGCTGCCGCGATAGCTCGATTGCACTTTTAGACTGCCGCGCTCGCGGAGGCTGCTTGCCAGGATGGCGGACACCCCCACCACAGGTGGTCATCGCAGTCTGATCACTGAGGGTTTGACCTGAGGACTTGACGATAGTAACAATGTTACTATAAACGAATGATGTCATCCAGAACCGCTCGTAGCTTGGCGGGAAGCTTCGCCGGCGGCCTGCGAACGGATGACGCCACCACGGTCATCAGCTTCTTGCAGACGGATTCATGATGGGCACAACTGCCTGCGACAACATCGCTCAACTGATTTACGAACAGTTTTCGACACGGCCCGACAAGGTCGTGCTGACTTTCGAGGGCGGTGACGCCCGGCCCGACGTCGTTCGCAGCTATCGGGACCTCTGGCGCAACGGCCAGGCGCTCGCGCGCGGGCTAAAGCAGCGGGGGATCGGCCCCGGGGCCGTGATCGCCCTGGTCATGGCCAATCACGCGGAGTTTGTCGAAGTGCTGCTGGCCGGCGCGCTTCTGCGCGCGGCCGTGGTGCCGATCGACCCGCGCACTAGAGGCGAGAAGCTGGCGTTTATGGTGAGGAACTCCAGGTCGACCGCGATCATCGCGGCAGACTACGCGCTGCCCAATGTGGAGAGCGTCGAGCGCGAAGCGCTCGCCGTCGACTGGGTCTGCACGCTCGCGACCGACGAAGGGCCACCGCGCGAATCATGGCGGCCCGATGTCGTCGAGCTGTCGAAGTTGTTCCTGCGATACGGCGAGGACTTGCCCGTTCCGCAAGACATCGGTGAAGAGATCATGCAGATCATCCACACGTCCGGAACGACGGGGGATCCCAAGGGCATCGTGCTGACCCACCACCGTTTCTGCGACACTTCGCGTCGGACGCTGTCGGCCTTCGGTTACCAGTCGGACGACCGTCTCTATTCCGGCCTGTCCCTCACGCATGCGAATGCAATGATGGTCACGATGGGCCCCGCGCTCACGGCGGGAATTCCCGCCGTGTTCTCGCGTCGTTTCACGCGCAGCCGCTTGTGGGCGATCACGCGCAAGTACCAGTGCACGACCTTCACGTTGCTGGGCGGCATGACGACATCGCTGTATGCGCAGCCGTCGAAGCCGGGCGACGCCGACAACCCGGTGCGATTCGTCGTCTCCGCGGGCATGCCGGCTGTCATCTGGGAAGACTTCGAGCGCCGCTTCGGCGTGCGTGTGCTGGAGTTCTACGGCGCGGCCGAAGGCGGGCTCGCCGTGAAGCCAATCGGCATGGGTCCCACCGGCAGCTTCGGCAAGCTCGCGCCCGGGTACGTCTACCGCATCGTCGACGATTCAGGCGTCGACGTTCCGCGCGGCCACCCGGGTGAGCTGTGGGTTCGTGCGGCCGAAATGACGCCGTACAAGATCGAATATTTCGGCAACCCGCAGGCGTCGGCGCTCAAGGGCGCGGGCGGGTGGCTCCATATGGGCGACGTCGTGCACGAGGACGCGGATGGCTGGTTGTACTTCGACTATCGCAAGGGCGGCGGCATCCGCCGCAACGGCGACTTCATCTCGCCGTCGTTCGTCGAGAAGGCGATCGCGGAATCCGGGATCGTGCAAGACGTGTTCGTTTACGGGATCGCATCGTGCTCGGGCGCGCCCGGCGAGAAGGACGTCGTCGCGGCCGTGGTGCCCCTGGGCGATGGATCGTTCGATGCGCAGGCCCTGTACCGGTGGTGCCGCTCGCGGCTCGAATCTAACTTTGTTCCCAGCTACCTGCAGGTCGTTGACCAGATCCCGAAGACCGCGTCGGAAAAGCCGCAGGAGCACGAGCTCGTGAAGGTCTTCGCACCGGATGCCGAGCACGTGTACCGCGAGCAGCCCGCGGAGAAGGTTGCCGGCTGACCGGCATCGAATCCAATAGGACTCTAAGGCCGGACATGCGAATCAAGGACAAGACCGTCGTCATCACCGGCGGCGCTTCGGGGCTCGGCCTCGCCGCGGCGGAATACCTGGTGCGGGAAAAGGGCGCGAAGGTCGCGCTGCTCGACGTGAACGACGAGGCGGGCCAGCGCGCGGCAGCGGGCATCGGCGACCGCGCCATGTACGTGCACACCGACGTCGCGAGCGAAGAAGCGGTGCGAAGTGCGGTCGCCGCGGTCGTCGCGCGCTTCGGGACAGTCCACGTCGCGATCAACTGCGCGGGCATCCTGGGCCCGGCGAAGATCTTGGACCGCGAAGGCAAGGCCAGCTCGCTCGCCAACTTCACGCGCATGGTGATGGTGAACCTGGTCGGCCTCTACAACGTGATGGGTCAGTGCGTCGAGCAGATGGCGAAGAACGATCCCGAGGACGGCGAAGAGCGCGGCGTCGTCATCAACATCTCATCGATTTCCGCGACCGACGGGCAGATCGGGCAGTGCGCGTATTCCGCCACCAAGGCCGGGGTCGTGGGGCTGCAATTGCCTGCGGCGCGCGAACTGGTAGAGCAGGGGATTCGCGTCAACTCGATCGCTCCCGGCCTTTTCATGACGCCGATGGCATCGCAGCTGGCACCGAAATCGCTCGAGTGGTTGTCGAAGCAAGTAGAGTCGCCCAAGCGCATGGGCCACATGGCTGAGTTCGCGCACTGCTGCGCTTTCATCGTGGAGAACGGCTTCCTCAACGCGGAGACGATTCGCCTCGATGGCGCGCAGCGGCTTCGCGCGCGCTGAATCTCTCCGCTGCTATTGTTGATCCGGCATTAACCATCTTGAAGTTTGGCGATGTGCCATCTTGTAAATGGTGATGCGAGCAACCGACATGAGATCGCTGCCGCGGGAAGCGCGGCACGAAATGCGCGTCGAGGTGATCCGGCTGCGCAAGGCCGGGTGCACCTACGATGAGATCGCAGCCCAGACAGGGCTCAGCCGCACGGGTGTGTTCGATATCTGCAAGCGCCACGAGGCCGGCGGCGCTGCGGCGCTGAAGGACGCGCCCGGCGGGAGGCAAGTGGGCGACAAACGCCTGCTCAGCCCTGAGCGGGAGGCCATCGTCTTACTTTGACGACTCACGGGGTCTCAATGTCACGCGAGGGATGCTCGCCGGACAACGCCGCGTGAGAGGGCTTCTTCGGCCGCCTGAAAACCGAGTTGTTCTTCTCTCGCAACTGGATGTCCACGACCATCGCCGAATTCGTCGCTGCCGTGGACACCTACATCCGCTGGTACAACGAGAAGCGGATCAAGATCTAGCTCGGTGGCCTGAGCCCCATCGCACACCGCCGAAGCCTGGGGATCCATGTCTAACCAGTCCAAGTTTTTTTTGCCGCACCCCCAATCGCCAACGGGCTGATGCGCGTCACGGCGCGCTTGGCGCTGATACGATCGGCGGAGTATATGGTGATCGCTTTGGCGCAGCGAATGGCGCAGCAGTGACCCGGTGCCGCGCAGGGTGCGCGGCTTTCACCGATCATCAGCCGAATCGACTAACCACCCCGCATTGGCCCGCAGCCTGGCTGCATCGCGACCAGGCGACAGGCCGAACATGCGCGCGTATTCGCGGCTGAACTGCGAGGCGCTCTCGTAGCCCACGGCAAAAGCGGCGCCCGTCGCATCGGCGCCCACACTCAACCGCCGCCGCGCCTCCTGCAACCGCAAGGCCTTCTGATACTGCAAGGGGCTCATCGCCGTGGCAGCGCGGAAGTGGCGGTGAAACGTTGCCTCGCTCATCCCCGCAATTTCGATCAAATCCTCCATGCGCACAGGGCGAGCAAAGTTTGCGCGCAGATGCGCGATCACACGCCTGACCTGGGCAATGCGGCTATCGTTGCGAGCAGCCTGTCGCAACAACTTGCCCTGCGGCCCGCGCAAGATGCGAAAGAGGATCTCACGCTCGACTAGCGGAGCCAAGGTGCTGATGTCGTCGGGCGCGTCGAGCAGCCGAAGCATACGGAACCAAGCATCAACAAGATCTGGTGTCATAGCCTCAACCGCGAAGCCCACCGTCGGCTCGCCTGCATCGTTGGCCATGCCAACGGCGACATCGGCCAGCACCTGTTGGTCAACGGCCAACCGGGCTGCAACGTAGGGCGCCTGCGGCGACGCCTCTACCGCGGCGCTCGCTGCCGGCACGTCAATCGAGGCAATGAAATAGTGGCCGGCCTCGTAACGCATCGTGCGGTCCCCAATCGTCACCTGTTTGGCCCCGCGCAGCACCAGGCCCACCATGGGTCGATACAAGATCGGAATCGGCCAACGGGTCTCCCGCGCGACGTGAACGCTGACCCGAGGAATGGCCTGCGGCCCCGGTTGGGTTGCATGGCGGAAAGCGAGGTCAATGAGCGTTTCGGGCATTCCCCATCGTCCATCACGGCGCCTCAAAAGGCAACCTGTGTGCGACCTATTCCAGCGTTTGATTGGATCAGGCAAAACTTTGCGGCGATCCGGCACGCCAACGAAGAGCCAAACCCCTACGGTAGGGCTTAACGGCAAAGCCCTGGGCAGCCTGGCCTGCAGACAGCACGTCCACGCGCTCTGCCCGTCTCGGCCGCCAGGTTCGGTCGAATAGGCCTCGACAGGGCACGCCAACCCCAACACAGGAGAACGTCATGCGCTACAACACCCTCGGCCGCACCGGCCTGTTCGTATCCGAACTCTGCCTTGGCACCATGACCTTCGGAGGCGGAAGCGGCATCTACACCAGCATGGGCGGCCTGCAGCAGAAGGAAGCCGACGGTTTGGTGAAGGCCGCGATGGATGCCGGCATCAACTTCATCGATACCTCCGACGTCTATTCCAAAGGCCTTTCTGAACAGATCACCGGCCAGGCGCTGCGCAACGTCGGCGTCGCACGGGACGACGTGATCGTCGCCACCAAGTTCTTCGGACCTACGGGCGATGGCCCCAACGCGCGCGGCGCCTCGCGCTCGCATCTGTTCTACGCCCTGGAAGCGAGCCTCAAGCGCCTGCAGGCGGACCACATCGACCTGTATCAGATCCACGGCTTCGACCCGATGACGCCGATGGAAGAAACGCTGCGCGCGCTTGAAACGGTGGTTCAACAGGGCAAGGTTCGCTACATCGGCGTCTCGAACTGGGCCGCCTGGCAGATCGCCAAAGCTCTGGGTATCTCCAACCAGTTCAACCTGGCCCGCTTCGCCTCGCTTCAGGCCCATTACACGATCGCCGGCCGCGACCTGGAGCGCGAGCTGGTGCCGATGCTGGAATCCGAAGGCGTCGGCCTGATGGTGTGGAGCCCGTTGGCCGGCGGCTTTCTGTCGGGCAAATATCGCCGCGATGGCGTCAAAGGCGGCGACAATCGTCGCGCCACTTTCGATTTCCCGCCGGTCAATGAAGAGCGCGGCTACGACGTCATCGACGCGATGCAGCCGATGGCACAAGCCCGGGGTGTCTCTATCGCTCAGATCGCGCTCGCCTGGCTACTTCACCAGCGGGTGGTCACCAGCGTGATCATCGGCGCCAAGAAGACCGAACAACTCGTCGACAACCTCGCGGCAACCCAGGTGATGCTGACCGACGCCGAGCTGTCAACACTCAACGACGTGAGCCAACTGCCAACGGAATATCCCGGTTGGGTGTTCGCGTTCCAGCGCCAGGTTCGTGGTGACCAGTTCAGGCAGAAACCGCGCGGCGCCTGAGCGCACCAGCTTCAATCGACGAGCAGGAACCATGGGGCCACACCCACACCTACACACATACCCAAAGGAAAACGTTCAGTGAAAACACGCAAACTTGGCAAACTCGAAGTCTCGGCCATGGGCTTGGGCTGCATGGGCATGAGCTTCTTTTACGGCACGCCGCCCGACCCCAAGGCGATGACCCATTTGCTACACGCCGCCGTCGATCGTGGCGTGACGTTCTTTGACACGGCCGAGGTCTATGGCCCATTCAGCAATGAAGAACTCCTGGGTTCGGCACTGGAGCCTGTGCGCGATCAGGTGGTGATCGCAACGAAGTTTGGCATCCGGCACGGCGACAACGGGCCCAGCCCGTTGTCGGGGTTGGACAGCCGGCCCGAACAAATTCGTCGCGTGACTGAAGCATCGCTCAAGCGCCTCAAAACCGATCGCATCGACTTGCTGTATCAGCACCGCGTCGATCCCCAGGTGCCGATCGAGGAAGTGGCCGGAACCGTCAAAGACCTGATTGAAGAGGGCAAGGTCAAGCACTTCGGCTTGTCAGAGGCCAGTGCGACCACCATACGCCGCGCTCATGCCGTGCAACCTGTGAGTGCGTTGCAGAGCGAATATTCGCTTTGGACTCGAGATCACGAAACGGAAATCATCCCAACGCTCGACGAACTCGGCATCGGGTTTGTGCCCTTCAGCCCGCTCGGTAAAGGCTTCCTGACCGGCAAAATGGATGCCACCGCCCCGTTGGCCGACAACGACCTGCGCCGCCTGCTGCCGCGTTTCACGCCAGCAGCCATGCAAGCCAATCAGGCGTTGATCAACCTGCTTCAGCAGGTCGCCACCGCTAAACAGGTCACCCCGGCACAGATCGCACTTGCTTGGGTGCTGGCGCAGAAGCCATGGTTTGTGCCGATCCCTGGCACCACCAAGTTGCACAGGCTGGAAGAGAACCTGGGCGCGATCGCGCTGGAACTCACGCCTCAAGACCTACAGCGCATCGACGAAGCGGCGGCACACATCCAGATCGAGGGTGCGCGCATCCCTGAGCGCTTGCGGTCCCACTTCGATCAATAGAGCGACAGCGACCCTGGCAGCAAGTTCAAGGCAGTCAACAACCGCGACCGCAACTTCACGCCCTACAAGCTCGCTAGGCGCATGCAACACGTCGAAGCGAGCATCGCGCGCTACTTGGATGCACCGGACACTGCGGACCGCACGCAGCCGATGGATCTGCAGGTCAGCACCACGCGGCTGCAGGACAAGTTGGGCTCAATTTAGGTTAAGGGTTTATTCGGGTAACGTCGTTACTCCGATGCGTTATAGTAACGATGTTACTTACGCGCTTTCACGGTCACCTAATGGACGCAATCTATGTCGTCGGTGTCAGCATGACGCCGTGCGGGAAATTCCTCGATAAGTCGGTCAAGGACCTGACGCGAGACGCCGTCTCGGCAGCGCTGTGCGACGCCGGCATCGGCGCCGATTCGATCGACGCCGCATTCTTCTCAAACGCGGGGCAATCCGCGATCGAGGGGCAGCACATGATCCCGGGCCAGATTGCGCTGCGCGACACGGGGATTGAAGGCTTGCCGATTGTCAACGTCGAGAACGCGTGCGCGAGCGCAAGCACGGCCTTCCACCTCGCTTGCACCCGGCTGCGCTCCGGACTGTCCAACGTGGCGTTGGTGGCGGGTGCCGAGAAGCTCTACCACTCCGACAAGGCGAAGAGCTTTGCGGTGTTCGACGGCGCGTGGGACATCGCGAACGTCGAAGGCATCATGAAGTCGCTCGACGCGATTGGGCACGGGACGCCCGTCCCCGGTGACGCGGCTGCCGGTGCAGGGAAGCGCAGCGCGTTCATGGACGTGTACGCGGCGCTCGCGCGGCACCACATGGGCCGCTTCGGAACGACTCAGCGGCAGCTCGCCGCCGTCGCTGCGAAGAACCACCAGCATTCGGTGCTCAATGCCCACGCGCAGTACCGCGCGCCGTACACCATCGGCGATGTGCTGGCCGCGCGGACGATCTCGTGGCCACTCACACTTCCCATGTGCGCGCCGATCAGTGATGGTGCTTCGGCCGCGATCCTCGTGCGCGAGGACAACCTGCATCGCTTCGACAGGCGGCGCGCCGTCCGCGTCGATGCAAGTGTGCTGGCCAGCGGCGGCACTCGCACCATCGACCAGCTTGAGCGGCACGTTTGCCGTCTCGCGGCCGCGGAGGCATACGAAGTGGCGGGTATCGGCCCCGAGGACGTGTCCGTCGCCGAGGTGCATGACGCCACCGCCTTCGGCGAAATCATTCAGACCGAGAACCTCGGCTTTTGCAAGATGGGCGAGGGCGGCCCCTTGGCCGAGAGCGGCGCGACCACGCTGGGAGGGCGCGTCCCGGTGAATCCGTCTGGCGGCCTCGAGTCCAAGGGTCACCCGATCGGTGCGACAGGCTTGGGGCAGATCTACGAGTTGGTGCTGCAACTGCGCGGCGAAGCTGCGGCCCGGCAAGTCTCGGGCGCCAAGGTCGCCGTCGCGGAAAACGGCGGCGGCTTCCTGGGCGTCGAAGAGGCTGCCGCCTGCATCACCATCCTCTCGCGCTGAACCGATCAACCAGCACGCCCCGGGTTGCTCCATGAACCGAATGCAAGACAAGGTCGCGGTGATCACCGGCGGCGCCGGCGGGATCGGCGCTTCGACGGCGAGGCTCATGAAATCGCACGGCGCGGAAGTAGTCATCTGCGACCTTCCTGCGAGCGACGGCGAGAAGATAGCCGGCGATCTGGGCACGGCCTTCCACGCATTGGACGTCAGCCGGGAAGAACAATGGGCGCGATGCATCTGCGGAATCGAACAGCGCTTCGGCCGCATCGATGTTCTCGTCAATGGCGCAGGCATCGAGGGTGACTTGAACGAGGGCGCGCCCGATGCCATGTCGCTCTCGCAATGGCGCAAGGTGATGTCCGTGAACCTGGACGGGACCTTCCTCGGCTGCCGGGAAGTCCTGCCGGTGATGAGGCGCCGCCAGCGAGGCTCCATCATAAATATTGCCTCGATCGCGTCGTATTACCCGACGGTGCAGAACGCCGCATATGGCGCGAGCAAGGCGGGCGTCACGCAACTGACGAAGTCCGTCGCGGCGCAGGGCGCGCTCGATGGCAATCGCATCCGGTGCAACTCGATCCATCCCGGGCTCATCGAGACGCGGATGCTGGGCCGCATCTTCGGCACGCTGAAACAGCGCGGCGGTGACGAGCCGCGATCGCGCGCTGATGAATTCAAGAGCCGTATTCCTCTCGGCGGTTCCGGGCAACCCGAAGACATCGCGAACCTCGCCATGTTCCTCGCATGCGACGAGTCGCGCTACATCACCGGCGCGGAGTTCCTGGTCGACGGTGGATGGCGCTTGCTGCGATAGCCGCATCGACCACAACCCATTAGACAAGCAATGACACGCACAGACTCCCAGCAGCCACCCACGACTCACGCCAGGAAGTGGGACCAGCCCCTGGACGCCGTGGTCGTCGGCGCGGGCTTCGCAGGCCTCTACATGCTTCACGTATTGCGCGAGGCGGGGTTTCGAGCCGTCGTATTCGAATCCGGTGAGGACATCGGTGGCACCTGGTTCTGGAACCGCTACCCCGGCGCGCGCTGCGACATCGAAAGCCTCGACTACTCGTACAAGTTTTCCGATGCATTGCAGCGCGAATGGCAGTGGACCGAGCGCTATGCGGCGCAGGAGGAGATCCTGCGCTACATCCACTTCGTCGCGGACCGCCTCGACCTGCGGCGCGACATTTTCCCGAACTCGCGTGTCACTGCGGCGCGCTACGACGAGCGCGCGAACACGTGGACGGTGCGCACGGATGCCGGCGACGTCGTGCAGGCACGGTTGGTGATCATGGCGACCGGGAACCTGTCGACGACCAACGTGCCGGCGATTCCCGGCCGCGAGAAATTCCACGGCGAGCAGTACCACACCGGCCATTGGCCGAAGACGCCCGTGGACTTAAAGGGCAAGCGCGTCGCGGTGATCGGCACCGGCTCCTCGGGCATCCAGGCCATTCCGGAGATCGCGCGCCAGGCTGCGCAGCTCACTGTGTTCCAGCGAACGGCGAACTATTGCCTTCCGGCGCTGAACCATCCGCTGACAGAGAGCGAGCGCGCGAGCTACCGGGACCAGTTCGCCAAAATGCGCGACACATCGAGGGCGTCGATCTACGGAACGCCTTACTCTGAAGACCTGCTGCTGCATCGATCCGCGCTGGCAGATGATCCCGAGACACGCAACCGGATCTATCAGGAGCGTTGGGAGCTCGGCGGCGGGGCGCTTGTCCGCTCTTACAACGACTTGTTGACAGACCCGGCGGCGAACGACACGGCGGCGGAGTTCATCCGCTCTAAGATCCGCGCGATCGTGAAGGACGCGAAGACGGCGGCCGCGCTGAGCCCGAACGATCACCACATTGGCACCAAGCGCATCTGCCTCGGCACTAACTACTACGAGACCTTCAACGAGCCGCACGTTTCGCTCGTCGACCTGAAGTCGGAACCGATCGAGGAGATCGTCAAGGCCGGCATTCGCACAAGCAAGGCGACGTACGAGTTCGACGTGCTCGTCTTCGCAACCGGGTTCGACGCGCTGACCGGTTCGCTGCTTCGAGTCGACTTCGAGGGAAGGAACGGGCAGAGGCTGTCGGAGAAGTGGGCCGCGGGTCCGCGCACTTACCTCGGCCTGATGACGAACGGCTTCCCGAATCTCTTCATGATGACCGGGCCCGGAAGCCCCGCCGTGATCGGCAACGTGATCGTCTCGATCGAGCAGCACGGCGATTGGATCACGCAATGCCTCGCGCATATGCGCGAGCAGAGACTCGACTGCGTCGAAGCGACTCTGGATGCCGAGAATGCGTGGGTCGAACGCGTCAACACGCTGGCCTCGCGAACGCTGTTCCCGCGCGCCAACTCCTGGTACCTCGGCGCGAACATCCCCGGCAAGCCGCGCGTGTTCATCCCCTACGTGTCCGGCGTCGGGCAGTACCGGGTTGAGTGCGACGAAGTCGTTCGCGCGAACTACAAAGGTTTTGCGTTCGGCAAGGGCACCGCGGATCGCGCCACCGCCGAGGCGCACTGAGCTAGGGTTTGCTCGGGTAACGATGTTACCCATTAGCGCTAGAGTAACAACGTTACCTTAGGAGACCATGATGGTGAGATTCAAGTTCCTGATTGCGGCCGGCAGCATCGCGGCCTTGATGTTCTGCGCGATGCCTGCGGCAGCGGTGACCGTCGGCGTCACCGACAAGGAAATCGTGATCGGCGCGACAGGTGCGCTCAGCGGAGCGGCATCCGCGTATTCCTCTCTCACCCGCGGGAGCGCCGGTTACTACAACATGGTCAATGCGCAAGGCGGCGTCAACGGGCGGCAGATCCGTTTCCTGCTGCGTGACGACGCGTATTCGCCGCCGCGGACGGTCGAGCAGACGCGCAAGCTCGTGGAGCAGGACAAAGTCGCCTTCATGGCGGGCCAGCAGGGCTCGCTCACGTCGGCGGCCGTCAAGAGCTATCTCAACGACGCCAAGGTCCCGCAGATGTTCACGATCGCCGCGCTGTCTGCCTTCAACGACCCGAAGAACTATCCGTGGACGACGGTCTCGTTGCCGAGCGCGTACGTCGAGGGCCGTATGACGGCGGCCTACATCCTCAAGACGAATCCCAACTCGAAGATTGCGTTCCTGCTGCAGAACGATGACGCCGGCCGCGACTGGAAACGCGGCCTGACCGAGGGCCTCGGCCCCGAGAAGTCGAAGGCGATCACGGAAGTCACTTTCGAGATCTCGGACCCGTCGGTGGACAGCCAGGTGCTCACACTCTCGCAAAGCAAGGCCGATGCTTTCATCATCGTGGGCCCGCCCAAAGCGACCACCCAAGCGATCCGCAGGGCATACGACACCGACTGGCGCCCTGCAACCGGTCTCTTCATCGCGAGCTATGCAACCTCCATCGAGAACGTGCTCACGCCCGCGGGTCTCGATAAATCCAAGGGCCTGATCGCGCCGACGTTCCTCAAGGACCCGAGCGATCCGCGCTGGGCCGATGACGAAAGCCTAAAAAATTGGGCCGCGAACATGAACAAGTACAACCCAGGGGTTCCCCATGATGCACTCGCGCGGATGGGATGGCTTACGGCGCAGATGGTGGTCCAGGCGATTAAGCAGGCCGGCAACGACCTGAGCCGCGAGAACCTGATGAAGCAGGCCACGAACATCAAGATGGACTCCGAACTGCTCCTGCCGGGCGTCACCATCTCGACGTCCCCGACTAATTTCGGGGCCATCCAGACGATGCGGCTGCAACAGTTTGACGGCACGCGCTGGAACCTAGTGCCCTGACGCCGTAACTCGCCATGGAGAACGTGCTGGAGATCCACAATCTCACTGTGCGCTTCGGCGGCATCGTGGCGCTCGACAACGTGTCGTTCAGCGTGCCGAAAGGCAAGGTCTGCGGCGTGATCGGGCCCAACGGCGCCGGGAAGACGACCTGTTTCAACTGCCTGAGCGGGGTCTACCGGCCCACGGCCGGAGACATCCGGTTCCGGGGCGAGCCCATCACGCGGCTTCCCCGTCACACGATCGCGCGACGGGGAATGGGCCGTACGTTCCAGAACCTCGCCGTTTTCTCGTCGATGTCCGTCCGCGGCAACGTCCTCGTGGGCGTGCACACGAGATCGGTCGGTGACTTCATCGGCAGCATGCTGTACATGCCCGCGGTCGCCCGCTCCGAGATCGAGTCGCGGCTCCATGCCGAACGCTGGATCGACCGGTTCGGCCTGCGCGCCGTGGCGGACGAGCCTGTCGGCCGCCTGCCCTTCGCGATACAAAAGCGCGTCGAGCTCGCGCGGGCCCTTGCGACCAACCCCACGCTGTTGCTGCTCGACGAACCCGCGGCGGGCCTGAACCACGAAGAGGTGGAGCATCTTGCCGATGACATCCGCGCGATCCGCGATGGTGAAGGCATTTCCATCCTCCTCGTGGAACACCACATGAATCTCGTCATGCGGATCTCCGACAAGGTCGTGGTGCTCGACTTCGGGAAAAAGATCGCCGACGGCCTGCCCAGTGAGGTGCGCGAGCACCCCGGTGTCATCAAAGCCTATCTGGGGACCTGATGTGAGCGTGCAACTCGAGTTGTCGAACGTTGATGCCTGGTACGGCAAGACCCAGGTGCTCCATGGGATGTCGTTGCGGGTGGGCGATGGCGGTGTCACCGCGCTGCTTGGCGCGAACGGGACCGGCAAGACGACAACACTGCGCACCATCTGCAACCTGATGGTCCGCTCCACCGGCACCATCTCGTTCCTTGGCGAATCGATCCAGAGCAAACCCACCAACGAGATCGTCCGCCGCGGCATCGCCCACGTGCCCGACAACCGCGGCACGTTCGTGCAGCAGTCCGTCGAGGAGAACCTGGTGCTGGGCGCCTACTCGCGGCGCGACCGCGACGGCATCGCCGCGGACATCGACCGCGTCTACAGTCTTTTTCCAAAGCTGCGCGATCGGCGTCGCCAGCAGGCAGGCACCTTATCCGGCGGCGAACAGCAGATGCTCGCGATCGGCCGCGCCATGATGCTGCGCCCCAAGCTGCTGTTGCTGGACGAGCCCTCGTTCGGCCTCGCGCCGCTGATCGTCAGGGGCATCTTCACGACGCTCGCGCAAATCAACAAGGAAGAGGGCGTGAGCGTTCTGCTCGTCGAGCAGAACGCGAATCTCGCCCTCGAAATCGCGGACTACGCCTATCTCGTCGAATCGGGGCACGTGGCGCTGGAGGGGCAGCCAGGCGACCTGCGCCAGGACGAAACCATCCGGCGCGTCTACCTGGGCGGCTGACGGAGAACTCGAATGGAAGGCTTCCTGCAACAACTGTTCGCCGGCCTCGCGATGGGCGGCATCTACGCGTGCATGGCGCTGGCGCTGGTGATCATCTACCAGGCCACGCACGTGGTGAACTTCGCGCAGGGCGAAATGGCGATGCTCTCGACCTATCTAGCATGGGGGCTGATCGGCACGGGCTTGCCTTACTGGGCAGCGATGATCCTGACGCTCGTTGCCTCCTTCGCATTCGGCGCCTTGGTGGAGTTCCTCGTAATTAGGCGTTTTCCGAAGGAGTCGCCTTTGGCCGTCGTAATTGCCATGGTGGGTTTGCTGGTGATCATCAACAGCATCGTGGGTTGGGTCTTCACCTACGACACCAAGGATTTCTACACCCCGTTCAGCGGGAAGTCGCCCGTGCCTATGCTCTCGTCGCTTGAGTTCGGTGCGCTCGTCGTCACGCTGGTGGTCATGGGATTGGTCTTCCTATTCTTCCGCTTCACGCGCATCGGGCTCGGCATGCGCGCAGCCGCGGCCAATCCAGTCTCGGCCAATCTCGTCGGAATCAGCGTGGGCGGAATGCTCAGCCTCGGATGGGGACTGGCTGCGTCCGTCGGTGCTGTCGCCGGCGTCATGACGGCGCCCTTCGTCTATCTCGACCCGAACATGATGCTGAGCATCATCATCTATGCGTTCGCCGGCGCGCTGCTCGGCGGCATCACGAACCCGTGGGGCGCGGTTCTCGGCGGCTTCCTCGTCGGTATCTTCGAGAACCTCGTCGGCGCGTACGTCGTCGGCAGCGAACTGAAACTCAGCGTCGCGCTGGCGCTCATCGTCGCGATCGTGACGATGAAGCCCGAAGGCCTGTTCGGACAGCGCATCGTCAACCGCGTGTGAAGAATCCCATGAAAGCCACATCCCCGCGAATCGCCCCAATGGCCATGCCCGGATCGGGTGCCCCGTTGCTCGCCGCGAAATTGCCGCTGATTGCGTTCGCGTGCTGCGTGATCGCCGGCATCGCGGTGATGTTCATCGCGAGCGGCTACTTGCTGCTGCAATGCACGCAGGTCCTCGTGTTCGCCATCGCGATCCTGGGGCTCAACATCCTCAGCGGCTACAACGGCCAGGTTTCACTGGGCCACGGCGCGTTCTTCGCGATCGGCGGCTACGTGACGGCAGTGTTGATCGCGAAAGTCTCCGTGCCGTTCTGGGCCGCGGTCCCCGTCGCCGGTGTCGCGAGCCTCGTCATCGGGCTTCTCATCGGGCTGCCCGCGCTTCGGCTTGAAATGTTGTATCTCGCGCTCGCGACTTTCTCACTCGCGGTTGCCGTGCCGCAGCTGCTGAAGAACAAGTTCGTGGAAGGCTGGACGGGCGGCGTGAACGGTCTGCAGATCCCCGGTGTGCAACCGTGGGCCGTGATCGGTCTTGATCGTGACCAGACGATCTACCTGTACGCGCTGACCGCTGCGGTCATCGTCTTCGCCATGACGATCGGGTTGCTGCGGGGCCGCGTCGGGCGCGCGCTCATTGCCATCCGCGACCACGCGCTCGCCGCCGAGACGATGGGCGTTGACGTCCGCCGGTTCAAGACGGCCGCGTTCGGCGTGAGCGCGCTGTTCACGGGCATCGCGGGTGGGATCGGCGCGGTCGCGACGTCCTTCGTTTCTCCTGACACCTATTCGTTCTTCCTGTCGATCACACTGCTGGTAGGTGCGGTGATTGGTGGCTTGCGCAGCGTATCTGGGGCGCTTTTCGGGGCCGCCTTTGTGGTCCTGATGCCCAACTACGCAGAGCAGATTTCTCAGGCGGCGCCGTGGGCGATCTACGGCCTCTTCCTGATAGGATTCGCCTTCTTCATGCCCAACGGGCTTGCAGGCGTAATGCACTCTGTCCATGCGCGAGTGAAGGCGTCGATACGCCGGGGGGCTCGAACTGCGTGATCACCTTGTACCACTGCGTCAGCGCGCGCTCCTTCAGACCGCTTTGGATGCTAGAGGAGCTCGGTGTCCCGTACAAACTAGAGATGTTGCCGTTCCCGCCCCGGGTGCTCTCGCGACAATTCCTCGATATCAACCCGCTTGGCACTGTGCCGGCGCTGTTCGACGGCGCTGTGGGAATGACGGAGTCGGCCGCGATCTGCCAGTACCTGGCGGCGCGCTATTCGCCGCGCGAGCTCGATGTTGACCTGAACGAAGCGGAGTTCGGCGCATACCTGAATTTCCTTCATTTCGGTGAGGCGACGCTCACGTTTCCGCAAACGCTCGTCCTGCGCTACAGCCGCTTCGAAGTACCGGAGCGGCAGCTGCCACGGGTCGCCGATGACTATTCGAAATGGTTTCTTGCGCGTTTGCGCGCGCTTGAGCCGCGGTTGGCCGGGCGCCCCTACGTCTGCGGGCGCTTTACCGCTGCGGACGTGTCCATCGGCTACGCATTGCTCCTGGCTCAACACCTGGGGCTGGACAACTTCACGCCGTCGGTGAAGGAGTATTGGACGCGCCTGACCATGCGTGAGGGGTTCGCCCGAGCGATGTCCGCGCAGGCCACGGCCGCCATCGCTCAGGGGGTGTCAACGACGCCATCTCCCAATCTCTCGCCCCCGCAGAAGGGATAGCCGGATTAAACGACCCACGAGGCTATCCGCGGCGAGGGGAGGTCGCCTTCCTTGGCACTCGTACCGGACCTTGTACACCGGATTCGATCAAAGGCAGCAGTGCATCGTACTGGTCGGTCAGCGAATACTTCTTTCCCCGGTATTGCCACATCAAAAACGTCCTGTTGAACACGCCCGTGAAAAGATCGCAGATCATGAGGCTGCTCACGTCGGACCGGATCTCGCCGGTCTTCTGGCCCTCCTCCACGGCCTTACGCAGCAGTTTGGTCGGGTCGCGGTAAGCGAAGGTCGTGTCCTGCATCCATCGATCAAGAGGCACGGTCATGAAGATGATCCGGCCAACATCTGGGTTTCTTTCATAGAACTTGAAATGCTCCACCATGAAGCCGCGAATGCGGTCCATGACGCTCCCCCCCGAATCCAGTGCAGCGATCGCCGAGTTCTGCAGCTCATCGAGCCAGTATGCGATGAACCAGAACAACAACTTCTCCTTGTCGGTGTAGTAGCGGTAGATCGTCGCGAAGCTCATGCCGGCCTCGCGCGCGATCGAGCGCATGTCGACGCGATGAAAGTCGCCTTCGGAAAACACCTTCTTGACGATGGGCTCAAGGCGCATCACAACCGACGGCGGAATGCTCAAATCATTCACGACTTCGGGTTGCACTGGCTTCAGCTTTGTCTTCATGTCGACTAGGGGTTTTTGCGAAGATAACGATGTTACTATAACGCGGTATAGTAACGATGTTACTACCCGCGGCTTCGGCGCGGTTATGGCAAAACGCAACGGAGACAAATGATGGCAGCAGTTCGGCGGCTCTCGTTCATTGGTTTGGGTGCCATGGGCGGTCCCATGGTCAAGCGGCTTCTCGCCGCGGGCTACGAGGTGACCGTTTGCGATCTGAACCCGGACGCAGTCGCCGCCGCCGAGGCGCATGGCGCGACCGCTGCGGCGAACGCGAGGGGCGCCGCCGAGGCGAACGAAATCGTCATCACCTGCCTGCCCAAGCCGGAGATCGTCGAGGCGGTCGCGACGGGGCCCGATGGCGTCGCCGGCAGCAGCGCCCGCATCTTCGTCGACCTCTCGACGACGGGACCGGAGGTGACGCGGCGCATCTCGGCCGCGTTGGGTCAACGCGGCATCGCGTGCGTGGACGCGCCCGTGAGCGGCGGGGTTGCAGGCGCCGAAGCCGGCCAGCTCGCGATCATGTGTTCGGGCAACCGAGCCGCGTGCGAGACGGTCGAGCCGATATTCAAGGTGATCGGCAATCGCATCTTCAAACTGGGCGACGAGCCGGGTCGAGGGCAGGTCGCCAAGCTGGCCAACAACCTGCTCTCGGCGATGTTCCTCGTTGCGACCACGGAAGCGCTGGCATTCGGGGCGAAGGCGGGAGTCGACCCGAAGCAGCTGGTCGACATCATCAATGCCAGCACGGGCCGTTCCTTCATCAGCGAAGTCGTGATTCCCGCTGCCGTGCTCGACGAATCGTTCGACATCGGCGTTCCCACCGAAATGATGCACAAGGACGTGAAGCTGTGCCTCGCCGCGGCCGAAGCCGCATCCGTGCCCATGTGGCTCGGCAGCGCGACAGGTCAGTTCTACAGCTTCGCCATGTCGCAGGGCCACGCGAAAGCCGACGTCACTTCGCTCGCGCGGATCTTCGGCGACTGGGCACACATCCGCTACCGGCCGACCTAACGCATTCCCCAGCATGGAGTCAATATGAGCACCACAGAAACGCAAGCCCCCGCAAGCCCCGCGGCCCGAAAGTGGGACAAGCCCCTGGAGGTCGTCGTCGTCGGCGCGGGATTCGCGGGGCTGTACATGCTGCACGCCCTTCGCGAATCGGGTTTCCGCGCGGTCGTCTTCGAGGCCGGCGCCGATGTCGGCGGCACCTGGTACTGGAATTGCTATCCCGGTGCGCGCTGCGACGTGGAGAGCCTGGACTATTCGTACAAGTTCTCCGAGGAAGTGCAGCGCGAGTGGCAGTGGAGCGAGAGATACGCCCCGCAGGAAGAGATCCTGCGCTACATCCACTTCGTCGCGGACCGTTTCGACCTGCGCCGCGACATCCGCTGCAACGCAAAGGTGATCGCGGCGCATTACGACGACGCGGCGAACCTGTGGACCGTGCGCACGAATGCGGGTGACGTTGTCCAGGCACGGTTCGTCGTGATGGCGACCGGTTGCCTCTCGACGACCAACGTGCCCTCGATCAGCGGCCGTGAGAGTTTCAAGGGGCCGCAGTACCACACGGGCCACTGGCCGAAGACGCCCGTGAGCTTCGCGGGCAAGCGGGTCGCCGTGATCGGCACGGGATCGTCCGGCGTGCAGACCATCGTGGAAGTCTCTAAGGAGGCCGCGCAGCTGACAGTCTTCCAGCGGACCGCCAACTTCTGCTTGCCCGCCGACAAGCCCGAGCTAGGCGACGAAGAGCGGAAGAACTACAGGGACAACTTTGCGAAGATGCGCGAGATAGCGCGGTTCTCGCAGTACGGCACGCCGCTGTCCGACGGCCTCCTGATCCCGCGATCCGCGCTAGACGACGATGAAGCGACGCGCACGCGCATCTACCAGGAGCGTTGGGAGCTGGGCGGCGCGGCGCTGGTCCGCTCCTACAACGACCTCCTGCTCAACGCGGACGCCAATAAGACTGCAGCCGATTTCGTGCGCGCGAAGATTCGCGAGGTGGTGAAGGACCCAGAGACCGCCGCCGCGCTGAGCCCGATGGATCACCACATAGGCACCAAGCGGCTGTGCCTGTCCACGACCTACTACGAGACCTACAATGTTGGCGCCGGCCGAAATTTGACCCACCTGTGAGGGTTGTGCCGGTTCAAATTTGACCCGGGTGTTCAGCCTACCCTGCTGCTTTTTTAAGCGGTGGGGGTATGA